>CEOO01049003.1_pt1 | contig 12440 bp, 12 predicted proteins | sample 530321 | NCBI WGS metagenome assembly CEOO01 (sample SAMEA2619927, study PRJEB7988) | marine metagenome | biome: marine biome (ENVO:00000447); feature: surface water layer (ENVO:00002042); material: "saline water (ENVO:00002010), including plankton (ENVO:xxxxxxxx)" | depth 5 m
GCGCTAAAACGGCATATTTAACTCGCTCGCACCGGTGCGCATTCGGCAGCGATGCTGCTGATCGCCACGCCACGACTGCCCTGCCGGATATTGTTGCGATCATGACCAGGCGTAACATAGCCCAACGACAAACCCGTAGCCGGATCAGCCCAGGCCAACTGCCCACCCGCACCGTTGTGACCAAAGGCGGAGGCCGAGTTTGTCTTACCGAATCCTCGGAAGTTACGCGACTTATCACCACTAATGATCAAACCCAAGGCGCGGTTGGCCGGCTTTTTAAACAGCATGTCAGTTAAGTCACCCGAGCGAATTCTGCGCACATCCTGTCGCGTCGCCTCAGACCAAAGTTCCACTGTGCCCGGCAGACCACCGTGCAGGAGTGCCTGATGAAATAGTGCTAAGTCGCCAGCGCTGGCAAAGCCACCGCCACCAGGCACACCTACTGCACGGACATCAGGCCGATTGAAGGCCAAAATTGCTTCTTCAGTTACTTCAGTTACCGGCGGCACCGGTATTCCCATATTTTTGTAATCTTCAGGGGTTAAAGGATCGCCCACATGCTCGCAGGGCAAGGCGCGGGCATTTTCATGCTCAGGCAGACCAACAAAGAGGTTGTTTAATCCCAAGGGCTCCAGTACTCGAGCACGAACGAATTCGCGGTAACCCTGGCCGCTGCGCCGTTCAATCAGCTCAGCGATGACATACATAGATGAGGATGGGTGATATTCAAATTTACTGCCCGGCTCCCAGTTAAGCCGCCAGCGTGCAAAGCGACTGAGGCGCGCCTCTTTATCGTCCCATTCCAATGGCGCGAATGGCGCACTGGGAAAACCGGCGGTATGAGTAAACAGCTGCTGCACCGTAATCTGATCTTTTTCGTTGGCAGCAAATTCAGGAATAATATCGGCGACCCGTTCGTCTTCGGCAAGTTTGCCCTCTTGAATAAGTAGCCATGCGGCAGCCGAGGTAACAGCCTTCGTCGCAGAAAATATGCAGGTTAGCGAATCATCCTGAGCCGTGCCGTAGGACGCCTGAAATACCAACTCACCATCCTTTGCTAAGGCTACTTGCGCGGCTGGCAACAAACCTTCATCGACCTCTTTCTGAACTCGCTGCAGCAACTTGCTGACCTGCTCGACAACCAAGCCGCGCTCATTTGCAGCCGCTAAAATTTGCTCATTCATTGCGCTAATACCCTCTTCTTTTAGGTAGAGATTACCCGACCCGTTATGCAAATAGCCAACACGCATTAACAACCAACAGCTCGGCAAATATTGCCCGCCCAACTACCGGGCCTTAGAATGCTGCGCTATTAAATCGGAGTTCCCTATGTCGCATTTACAGGGCCTGACCGGATCCATCGGCAATACGCCGCTGATTAAAATCGAGAGCCTTTCCGCAAAAACCGGCTGCACCATCCTTGGCAAAGCGGAATTTATGAATCCAGGCGGGTCGGTGAAGGACCGGGCTGCATTATGGATGATCAACGCGGCGGAAAAATCTGGTGCCCTGCAGCCAGGCGGCACAGTGGTAGAGGGGACCGCGGGCAATACCGGCATTGGACTCGCCCACGTATGTAATAGTCGAGGCTACGGTTGCGTAATCTACATGCCAGACAACCAATCCAAAGAAAAAGTTGATCTGCTGCGTACTCTGGGTGCCGAGGTTCGAGTTGTACCCACTGTGCCCTACGCCAACGACGACAATTTCCAAAAACAAGCCGGCCGCTATGCTGCAACTTTGGACAATGCGGTCTGGGCCAATCAGTTCGACAATACCGCAAATCGGCAAGCGCATTTTGAATCCACAGGGCCGGAGATATGGGCACAGACCGACGGTAAGATCGATGCCTTTACCTGCGCAGTCGGCACCGGCGGTACATTAGCCGGCGTGTCGCGCTTTCTTAAGCAGCAATCCAACAGCGCCAAAGTAATCTTGGCGGATCCGATGGGCAGCGCCTTGCATAACTGGGTGACCACCGGCGAAGCCACCATGACCCCGGGGCCGTCCATAACCGAGGGCATCGGCAACTCGCGGGTCACCGAAAATTTAGCCGGCACTGAAATTGATGACTCAGTGCAGGTCACCGATCAAGCGATGGTTGATATGTGTTATACCCTGCTGCGCAAAGACGGTTGGTTCTTTGGCTCCAGCTCCGGTATTAATCTTGCGGCAGCCGTAGCCATCGCAGAGCAATTGGGGCCGGGCCATACCATCGTCACAATATTGTGCGATGACGGCGGCAAATATCAGTCACGCTTATACAATCCTGACTTTTTGGCGGAAAAAGATTTACATATACCCAGCGTATAAAAGCTGACCGGGGATTAATGGCTATCCGCCCCGCGCTGAACCGCGCGCTATTTGCTTGGCGCTTACAAATTCCGCGCAAATAACGCAAATAGGCGCGACCAGTGTTTCTCCGCAGCAGCTTTATCGTATATCTCACCGCGGCCTGGAAAAGCAAAACCGTGATGTGTACCCGGATACCATTCGATGGTGTAACCCACGCCCGCTTCGCCTAAGTGACGATCCAGTTCTGCAATCATTTCTGGTGGCGCCCAGTCATCGGTTTCAGCACAGGCAAAGTACAGCTCACCCTGCACTTGAGCTGCGCGTAGGTGTGGCGAACTGGGCTTATCCACACAGAGACGCACACCATACAGGGAAGCCGCAGCCTTAATACGATCAGGAAAAGCCGCTGCGGCGGCAAACGAGAACGGGCCGCTCATACAGTATCCTAGGGTTCCAACCGGGCCGTCTTTAGCGTCAGATTCTTGCGCTGCATGCTCCAATAACGACCCCACGTCCTCGCAAACCATATCGTTACTCAGGGAATTCATGTAGCCGAACATCACTTCCCGAGTATCTGGACCCACCACAAATTCCCGCACCTGACGGTAGTACAGATTCGGTAGCATTACGTAGTAACCCACGGTGGCGATACGCCGGGCCATATCATGTAGTTCCTCGCGTTTGCCCGGTGCGTCCATCAAAAAAACGATAACGGGAAATGGGCCACCCTGATCTGGCCGGGTTATAAACGTGTTCATAGCCCCGTCTTTGGTCTGGATATCTATATGTTCTTCAATCATGCCTAACTCTCCCTATGCTCTGTCTGCGTCGCCAAATTTGAGCACATTCGCGACCTAGAAATCAGCCCCTTGATGACAAAAACTGCGTATTATTAACGTAGGAACCATATTGCAGGATACAAACGGTGATCGGATCGGACCTAAAAAAAGCGGGCCTCAAAGTGACTTTACCCAGGCTCAAGGTTTTGGAAGTTTTAGAGCGCGCAGAGCCTCGGCATATGAGCGCGGAGGATGTCTACAAGCAACTGATAAACTCTGACGATACCGTCGGTCTGGCTACGGTTTATCGCGTACTGACGCAGTTTGAATCAGCCGGGATTGTCAGCCGCCACAACTTTGACGACGGCCACGCCGTTTACGAACTGGCCAATGACATCCACCACGACCACATGGTTGACGTCGACAGCGGTCATGTCATTGAGTTCGTAAGTGACGAAATCGAAAAGCTACAACACCAGATTGCCGAAGAACATGGCTTTGATCTCGTGCATCATGAGTTGGTGTTATACGTGCGCAAACGCGAGGAATAACCTTGCCCGCTAACGGTGGTTACTGCAGGTCTTCGAGCTGCACAAGTCGCTGATAGTGGCGCAAATGGCGTTTTGCGTTTAATTCGTCGCCTTCTAACTCGCGAATACGTGCCAAGTTATAGTGCGCATCCGGCACTGATGGCGCCCGCTGGTAGAAGTCAGCAGCATTATCGCGCTCATCCAGCTCATCGAATATGGTGCCCAAATTATAGTTAGCCAGCTCATGATCACTGCGCGCAGTCAGCGCACATTGATAATGATGGCGCGCCAAGCGTAAATCCCCCTCCAACTGATAGAGACGGCCTAGATTTACGTGAGCATCGGCATTTTCAGGGTCCAAGCGTACTGCCTGTCGATAAGCGTCGGGGGCTTGGCGAGGGTCTATTTCCTCCAAGTCCAAACCGATGTTGTACCACTCATCCGAATTTAACTCTTCCGGCGGCTTACCACCGCCCGCATTGTCACGGGCGATTTGTGCAACATCTGCGGCCAAGGCCTGAATGTCGAAATCTATGGTCATCTGACCGCTTTCGACCTCCCACACCTGATCCTCTTCGCGGACCACGACCGCATTGCCATGGGCATAAATACGCACCGCACTCAACGACGCAACGCTTTTCAGTTCCGTTTGTAGTTTTTCTAAGGCACGGTTGGTCTGGCGCACAGAAATGCACGCGTCTGTCATGCACTTAGCAGTACGCAGCAATACGACATCTTGGAAAGAAAAACGATAATGACCTCGGGGACTGCGCGCTGGCCGCAGTAATCGGCGGCGCACATAGTGTCTAACCCGGGTGGGTTTCATGCCGATCAACTCGGCGACCTGTTGCGTGCTGTAACCGCTCATGAATACTCAACCATGTTGACGCTGCATTTGGGACGACCCGACTGCGACCATAGTTACTAATAGCCTTTCACCAAGACTATAGCTTAGCCCCGATTTTCGCTCAACAATACGGCGAGACCGTTGTTTATTTTTGCCCTTTTTTCTGGGAATTACCTATGCCTGTGTGTACATTTAGTCGACGGCATAAGCACTGAGAAAGCTCGGTGGATTTTGAGGCAGTATCAAGGGGGCAGATATGGCTGAAGATGCGAGTTCTAGCGTACCGTTAAGAAAACGGTCGGAATTTTGGTTCTATGGATCCGCTTCAATGGCCTATGGCATTAAAGATAATGCCTTTTCCTACATTCTTCTCACTTTTGCAAACCAGTTTCTCGGAGTGCCGGGCTATCTTGCGAGTGCGGCGTTAGCAATCGCTATTATTTGGGACGGGTTGACCGATCCACTCCTTGGCCACTGGTCTGATAAAACAACCCATCGGCTTGGGCGGCGGCATCCGTTTATGTATGCCTCGCTATTGATCTTACCGGCCAGTTTTTATGCACTGTTTAATCCGTTGACTGAAGCGCGTGGCGAGGACGCGTTCCTATACGTACTCATCCTATCGCTACTCATTAGAACCGGCACCACCCTGTTTGAAGTCCCGTCTACAGCGCTGCTACCGGACCTTGAAAAGAACTACGATCAACGCAACCGATGGTTAGCACTACGCCACTTCTTTGGCTGGACCGGCGGCAACGGTCTGCACACGATAAACATGCATTTTTGGGTTGGTGGCTTTGGGTTCGCCGCCGCCACTGGCTATATAATCTACGGGACCGTGGGCGCAATTATCATTGCCCTGGCAATCATCGCTTCTGCCCTTGGAACACAACGCGTAGCCGCGCGGATGGCGCCGCCGAACGAGAATTTCAAAATCAGCCAAATCGGTCGCGAATTTCGGCAGATTTTTGAATCGCTGAAAAATCGCAATTTCGCCGCGTTATTCTTCTATTCGCTCTTCGTCGCGGCCGCCTTGGGTCTGGGCACTGCCCTTTATCTATATAACGTAAGATTCTTCTTTGAATTTACCGGTACAGAAATAGCGATTACTGGTCTTGCTATTCTCGTAGCACCGCTAGCTGCCTATTTGCTGGCGCCCCGATTTGGTCTTCGGTTTGGCAAAAAGGCCACTGCTATCTCAATGCAGTTGGTGCGAGTCGTGCTGTATCCAATACCTTACATTTGCGTACTGCAGGGCTTCTGGCCGGCTCTTGGCAGCGCGGCATCTATAGCTATTTACACAGTGTTCATCTTTATAGAGGTTACGGTGGGCATTATGTCCGCAGTAATGTTGGACTCAATGATGGCTGATATTGTTGAGGACAGTGAAAAACAAACCAACCGCCGATCGGAAGGTTTATTTTTCGCCGCTCGAAGTTTCGCTGGAAAATTCGTCTCGGCCTCCGGAATAATCGGTGCGGGGGTAATTGTCTCCTTAGTCGGCTTCGACACCATCACCAATGTTGCAGATTTTACCGACGCACACCGGCTACACTTTGCGATATTGTTTTTACCCGCGTACTGCTCGCTATGCCTCGCCGGTATAGCCTGCATATCTCTTTATCGCATCGATCGGCAGGCCCACGAGGAAAACCTACGAATTTTAGAAGAGCGCCACGAGGGCAGGCCTGACTCCAGCACAGATTTAGGCACAGCGAATAATTGAACATGAGAAAAATTTTGGAGATTACCAATGCCTGACATGAAACTAGGGCTTTCGTTAGGCTACTGGGCTTCGAACCCGCCTACACAACACGTGCAGATGGCACAGCAGGCTGAACAGCTGGGCTACGACTCCGTATGGACAGCCGAAGCCTATGGTAGCGACGCGCTGACACCATTAGCCTGGATTGGCGCACAAACAGAACGGATTCGCCTAGGCACGGGAATTTGTCAGATTTCCGCGCGCACACCAACTGCCATGGCCATGGCTGCACTGACTATGGACCATCTCTCCAATGGCCGTATGATTTTAGGGTTGGGTGTTTCAGGTCCACAGGTGGTCGAGGGCTGGTACGGCGCACCATTTTCTAAACCATTGGCCCGCACCCGGGAATACATATCCATCATTCGGCAGGTTTTAGCCCGTGAGGAGCCCGTTGCTAACGATGGTGAGCATTATCCGCTGCCTTATACCGGCGAAGGCTCATGGGGTTTGGGTAAGCCGCTTAAGCCCATCACGCATCCACTGCGCGCGGATCTGCCGATTATGATGGGAGCGGAGGGACCTAAAAACGTCGCCCTCGCCGCTGAAATTGCAGATGGCTGGCTGCCCCTGTACTACTCACCGTTCCGCCAAGACGTGTACTCAGCCTCTTTATCCAATGCCAAGGCGGATTTCGAGGTAACTCAGGGTGTCGTCGTGAACATCACTGACGATGTCGAACAGGGCCTTATCCCAATCAAACACATGCTGGCGCTCTACGTTGGCGGCATGGGCGCCAAGGATCGCAACTTCCACAAAGAACTGGTTAGTCGCATGGGCTTTGAAGCTGATGCTGAAAAAATACAGGAACTGTATCTGGCCGGTAAAAAACAGGAAGCAGCGGAAGCCGTTCCTAGTGCCCTGGCGGACGAAATATCCCTAGTCGGCCCGGTTGAAAAAATCCGCGAACGACTTCAGGTCTGGGATGAAACCCCAGTTACATCGCTGAATGTATCAGCGCGTAGTGTTGGCGAGTTGCAAACCCTCGCAGACTTAATGCTGGATCGCTAACCTGCTTTAGCATCTACCCGCCGCTCAGCGCGCCGTTCTTCGCGTGCTTTGCGACGCTCCTCTTTTGCCAACTCGCGAGCGCGCTGGCGCTCATCTTTTAGGGTGATTTTAAGTTGCTCAACCTGCGCCTTGGTCACTTGGGTAAAGCCAGGAATAGAGCACTTCATGCCCTCGCGCATGCCCGCGAAAGAGTCTGGATCAATGCCCTGTAGCGAATCGAACTTGCACAAACGACTGTTACGCATATTCAGTCGCACCGGGCGGTTGGCGCGCAGGCCAAAACACCGCTTCTTAAATTGCACAAGATAATATTCATCCCGACCCATCTTGAAGGCGACATGCCTAGAATCGAGTACCTGTGTGTCACGCATCCGCCGCGCACTCAAACAGCTAACCTCATTGACGTAATCAGCTTGGGATGCGTCTCGCTCTAGGATCTCTTGTACACTCGGATCTGCGCCGGTCTCTTTAATATCATCTTCCGCATGCACTGCGCCCAATGACATTATCCCAACGGTTATAATCACTAGTATATTTTTCATTTGCGCATTATTCAGCAGTCTACGAGTTCTGCCAAGCCCCTAACGCAATCGATATTCGCCTTGACCACGAACAAATCATCACCCCTAGTCTTACCTTGGTTGATCGCGACAATTGGCACGCCCAACTCATGAGCCTTGCGCACGAACCGGAAACTCGAATAAACCATCAACGACGTACCCACCACCAACACAGCGTCGGCATTCTCAACCCAGCGATAGCCTTTCTCTACATCAGCTTTTGGCACCGTATCGCCGAAAAACACCACGTCTGGCTTCACTATGCCTCCACATTTGGGACACTCGGGAACCTTCACCCGACTGAAGTCCAACTCAATGTCGGCATCGCCATCTGGCGCTGGAGTAAAACTCTGTGCATTGATCCATGGGTTTTGGCGTTGCAGCCAATCCTGGACGTCGCTGCGAGACTGCTGCCATCCGCAATCCAGGCACCGGACTTGGTCAAGGCGGCCGTGTAAATCCAACACCTGCTGCTGCCCAGCACGCTGATGCAGACGATCCACATTCTGGGTGATGACTGCGGAGATTTGATGTCGCTGCTCTAGGGCGACCAAGGACCGGTGCCCATCATTAGGTTGCGCCTGAGCAAACGCTGGATAGCCGAGCTGACTTCGCGCCCAATAACGCTGCCGCCAATGCAAGTGTTGAACAAATGCTTGATGCTGAACCGGCTGGGGACGCTTCCAGGCTCCAGTATCATCGCGATAATCTGCGATGCCCGAGGCTGTGCTCATACCCGCACCGCTGATCACCAGCACATCACTACTCTGCTCCAGCATCTCAGCAATGCGATTTAAGTCGGTATCTATAGCGGCGAGCGTCATTACGGCCTCATATTCCTTTGTATCAACAATGCGCTAGACTCTAGGAACACAGCAAGATCATCAATAATTCAAAAGCAAAAAAGCCAAGGGGGAAACTATGATCAAACTTTACGGCCTGAAAATGAGTAATTACTACAGTCTGACCAAGGCGTTATTGATTGAGAAAGGCTTAGAATTTGAGGAAGTTAAAGCCCCGCCGACTCAGAAACCGGACAATCTCGCCCGTTCACCCATGGGCAAAATGCCCTCTATCGAAGTGGATGGACACTTCATGTCCGAGTCCCTAGCCATTGCCACCTATCTGGACAGACTCAGCCCCAGCAACCCAATGTTGCCAGCAGATCCGTTCGCAGCGGGCAAGGTTATGGAGTTGGTTTGCCACATCAAACTGGACACCGAATTGGTCGCACGACGCTGCATTGCAGAAGCTTTTTTTGGCGGTAGCGTCAGCGAGGAAACCAAGACCAGCACAGAGCAGGACCTGGCCCGCGGCATGCAGGCCGTGGATCAATTGATGGTTTGTGATCCTTATGCTGCAGGAGACAGTTTCACCCTAGCAGACCTCTACACCTACTACTCTTTCGGCTTTATCAGTGGCACGGCAGCAAAAATGTTCAATCAGGACATTCTCGCTGACTACCCGAAAATTCAAGCGCTGATGGGAATGCTCGCGGAACGCCCAGCAATACAGCGGGTTACGGCAGAACAATAGGCGATTGTTTACGCTCACATTGCCACCAGCAATCACCTTTTAGTGCCGAGGTTGTATGCATATGTACTTAACTAAATCACTACTGTTGTGGGCTGGACTGCTCGCCAGCAGCCATGGGATTGCAGGGGAGTTGCCGCGCGAGCAACCTGACGCTCTGGGCATGTCCGGCGAGCGCTTGGCGAGGATCGCGCCGGCCATGCAGCGCTACATTGATGCGCAACTGACGCCAGGGGTGATCACGGCAGTGATGCGCCACGGCAAGCTGGTGCATTTCGAAGCGCAAGGCCATATGGACGTTAGCGCAGCCAAACCTATGCGCGAAGACGCGATTTTCCGTATCGCCTCGATGACCAAACCCATCGCTTCGGTGGCGCTGATGATGCTTTGGGAGGAGGGCCATTTCCAATTACGTGACCCCGTATCGAAATTCATACCGGAATTTGCAACTACAAAGGTCAGTACCACGGCAGATGCCAGCGGCAACACTGGAGAATTGGTGGCCCCCAAGCGCCCAATACAAATCCGCGACATGCTCACCCATACCGCGGGCTTGGCGAATAACTACAGCGGTAATGTCGACGCTTATCGACAGGCCATGAGCACACCTCGACCCACCAGTAATGCCGAGCAAATCCGACGCTTAGCTGCGCTACCGCTGAACTATCACCCTGGCGCAGAGTGGCAGTATTCAGCGGCGACTAACGTGGTGGGCCATCTGGTAGAAATTATCTCCGGCCAACCGCTGGATGAGTTCTTACAGCAGCGTATTTTTAAACCGCTGGATATGACCGATACCCATTTTTATCTGGACGATACCAAGGGTGGGCGTCTGACCACCCAGTACACCCCCGGTAAAGACAAAAAAATTCAGATGCAAGATCCAGGATCGGAGCAAAGCCGCTGGGTTACCGCGCCCAGAAATTTATTCAGCGGTGCCGGCGGGCTGGTATCTACGGTGCGCGACTATTTGCGCTTTCAGCAAACCATGCTAAATGGCGGCGAACTTGATGGCCGGCGTATTCTTGCACCCAGCACTGTGAGCTTGATGCTAGAAAACCATACAGGTGAACTGCCGCTATGGTTACCGGGACCTGGCATGGGCTTTGGCCTCGGTTACGGGGTAGTAATAGACCGAGGCGCGGCGGCGACACCGCTGTCCGAAGGCGCCGCCTATTGGGGTGGGGCCTATTGCACACTGTCGTGGATCGACCCGGAACAAAATCTGGTAGGCGTCTTAATGACTCAGGTGCGGCCATATTCACACATCAATATCCGCCAGGATTTTCAGGTACTCACCTACCAAGCCATTACAGATTAGGTAGCTGCACACTCGCACTACCCCGACGACTAAACAGGACATAGGTCAGAGTCGATACTGCCAAGGCAGGGAATACTTCGTGCACCGTTGCACTGAGGTTTAACCCGAGCCAAGACACAAGGGTAATGGTTCCTGTGACCATGGATGCCATCACCGCTAGCGCATGGCCCTTGCTCCAATACAGACCCAATACCACAGCAGGAAAGAAGCACGCCGCGTAAAGACTGCCGGAGAAAATTGTGATTTGTAAAATATCTCCTGGCGGCTCCAATGCGACTAACGCCGAGATCAGTGCGAGGGCAACCACCGCAACTCTGGTCCACAACAATGGCTTCGCCGCGTTGCTAAACGGCGCCAATACATTCTTATACCCAGTTGACGCAGCCACCAATAGCACACTGTCGATTGATGACATGGCCGCGGCAACAATGGCTACGAATAAGAAATCCGCCGCCCAAAGCGGGAATACCGACGTGTCATTCAGTAATGTTGGGACAATAAGATCCGTGTCACTGACGCCGTCGAGCAGCAAGTGGGCGTAGATACCGATGGGATACAGGCACGCCTGCACTATGGTCAATCCAATTACGGCGACCCACAGACCTTGCTTCGCCGCCCGGTCATCTTGCAGCGCATAAAACCGCGATAACTGCCGTGGATCGACGATTAACTTTAGGGAACCAGAGAGTGCCACGCCCAGTAGCACCACGAACGGAATGCCGCCATTCCAGTCGAATAAGAAAGCGCGATCCGGCTGCTCGGCTAGAGTCGCAATAGAGGTGACACCACCAGCAGCCTGAGTAACGAAATAAAACAGCATGGCAGCCCCCACCAGCATCAAGCCGCCTTGAATCACATCGGTTCGCACTACCGAAACAAAGCCACCAATGCTTGTGTAGACAACCACAATCAGCAGCGCCAGCATTACCGCGGTCGTGTAGCTGATATCAAAAAATAACGCGAATAAGTGACCCGCGCCTTTAAAGATCGCAATGAGATACAAAACGCTGCAAAAGACAATTACCAGACCAGAACTGATGCGCAGTGGATGGCGCTCGCGATCTGCCGCGCCAAGAAAGCGACCGGCCAGAAAATCCGGCAGGGTCAGCGCGTCGAAAATAGCCGCCATACGCCGGGTCCGCGGCCCAATCCAGCGCCACGATATATAGGTAAACAACACCAAAGAAAAAGCCATTACCAACCAGGGCAGGCCGTATTGATAACCCTTGCCAGCATGACCGATGTAGCTATTGGTCGAGGCAAAGGTGGCAAAAAACGATACCCCGATCGCGAAGCCGCCCAACCGACGGCTGCCTAGGTAGTATCCGGCAATGGAGTCACTGGCGCGACGGCCAAGCAGTGCGTTGTACATCAGCACGGCTAGGTAGAGCATCAGCGCAAGGGCGGCGACCCAATGCACAGCGATCCAGTCTAGCAATGGCATGGGGCAGCTCGTCGGCGAGCTAAATGGTGCTTAGAGCTCAGTTAGCGTATGCAGGAATCTGTGCCTGCAGTCGCTCAACGGCAGCAAAAAACTCTTCTTTACGCGCCTCAACGTGGGCTTTTGCTACGCGTATCTCGTAGGCAATCTCATCACGGCGCGCCGTGGCCTGCTGCATTAATTTCGACTCTTTATGCAGCGACTCCCAACGCGAAACCGCCTCGAGCCACTCTTTGCGTAATTCTAGTACGCGGGCTTCAAATTGCTGATAAAGCTCTGACGCTTCTGCACAGAGTTTCGACCGGGCCTGCAGGTTCGCGAGCTTCCGTGATGCATGAATCTCCGCTTCCTCGCGCTT
>CEOO01008622.1_pt1 | contig 12396 bp, 6 predicted proteins | sample 530321 | NCBI WGS metagenome assembly CEOO01 (sample SAMEA2619927, study PRJEB7988) | marine metagenome | biome: marine biome (ENVO:00000447); feature: surface water layer (ENVO:00002042); material: "saline water (ENVO:00002010), including plankton (ENVO:xxxxxxxx)" | depth 5 m
CCCTTCAAAACTATTCAGAGAGCATTGCTGGAGTCGGCAAGATTCTCCTATCTGAGAGGTGATGACAACGATTTAGTAGAAAAAACTACTATTCTTGTATTCCCAGGTAATCACCTGATTGATAACAGACCTGGATATGGTATTAGAGATAATGGTAGTGGAAATGCTCTTGCTGTAGCACCAGGTGGAGCAACTTTCAATGCTCAAGAAGAATTAACACTTACCTTAAATTCAAACTTTGACCTTACACAGGAAGATAATATCCTGTATAAGTTCAATAGTGTTAGGGGTGGTATCATTATCCCTCGTGGTACTTCTATCGTTGGTCTTGATTTAAGAAAGACTAAGGTTAGACCAAAATATGTTCCCAACCCAACAGACCCTACAGTACCAGAATCAGCAATCTTTAGAATTACTGGCGCTTGCTATTTCTGGCAATTTACCTTCTTTGATGGTGATGAAACAGGTACTGTATATACAGACCCTAGAGATTTCTCATCTGATAATAAGTCAAAACCAACTTTCTCTCACCATAAACTCACATGCTTTGAGTATGCTGATGGTGTAAACAAGGTCGAGAATTATGATCTCACCGACCTTGACATGTTCTATAGTAAGGTCAGTAACGCATACAATAGAGCATCTGGAAGAGAAGTTGACCAGAAGTTCCCAGCACAAGCAGAGGGATTATCTAAGCAGCGTCCAGAATGGGAAATTGTTGGTGCGTTTGCATCTGACCCTGTACCCATTTCAACTCTTATTTCTGGTGATGGTGCAACTCCTGGAACTGTTACTACAGTTACGACACAAGTTCCTCACGAATTAAATGCAGGAACTCCAATTAAAATTCGTGGTGTTAGTGAAGCAGACTTTAACATCTCCACCAAAGTTGTTCAAGTTATCAACGATACTACATTCACATATGCACTTCCTTCAGTAAGATCTAACCTTCCTGCTGGACCTGCTGCTGGTTTACAAGTTGGTGGTGCAACTGTAACTATTGAAACTGATACAGTTTCTGGTGCATCTCCTTATATCTTTAATACCTCACTCCGTTCTGTCTATGGCATGAACGGTATGCACGCCGATGGTTCAAAGGCAGATGGTTTCCGTTCAATGGTTGTTGCACAGTTCACTGCTGTGTCTCTCCAGAAGGATGACCGTGCATTCACTAAGTATGATCCAACCAATAGAATTTACGATCAGTCTGCACCAAAAGTTGCTAAAGGAGAAGAACTTTCACAGTTAGCAAATAGTGCAAACAAAGATAAAGTTTATCACTTAGATTCTGATGCTGTCTATAGAGAAGGATGGCAATCTAAGCATATCAAGATGTCAAATGATGCGGTCATTCAGATCGTTTCAGTCTTTGCTATTGGTTTCCATAAGCACTTTGAGTGTTTAAGTGGTGGTGACGCATCTATCACTAACTCTAACTCCAACTTCGGTCAGTTCTCACTGGCAGCAGATGGATTTAAGAAAGAAGCATTTACGAAGGATGATAAAGGTTATATAACCTCTATTATTCCACCTAAGTCTATTTCAACCCCAGAAATTGATATTGAATGGGTTCAAATTGACGTAGCAAAAACAAAGCATATCAATGTAGCAAATAGAATCTATCTGTTAGGATATGATAAGTTAGATGTTCCACCACCAATTATTTCTCAAGGTTATAGAATTGGTGCGAGAGTTGATGATAAAGTATTCTTGAGTGATGGTGCTGGTGGCACCAAGAGTGCAAAAATCTTGATGACCGATGCACCATTTAATTCAGCAACAAACTCTATTGGTGGAACTGATTCATCCGCAAAAGTATTCAATGACATTTCGATTACTTTCCCGAATCAACAGAAGACTGACCAAATGGTCTTCAATACGACTGCTGCACACAATCTAAAAAATGGTGAAACAGTACGTATTTACAGTGAAGTTGGTGACCTTCCAGAAGGATTAGAACCAGAAACAGTTTACTTTGCAATTACTAGTGAAAAGAATGGCACTAGAGCAGACGGTATAACTCTTGGAAATACACAGTTCCAACTTGCATCATCAAAAACAAACGCAGAAGCACAAACACCAATCTTTATTAAAGTTTATGGTGATATTGATACTCTTAGCAGATCACTAGAACTTCGTCTTGAGAGTAGAGTTTCTGATAAAAATGCTGGTGATTTAGGTCATCCAATTCAGTTTGATAATAAAGACCAGGGTTCATATACATTTGATAATGCAACTAAATCACTTGCTGATGGTGGTGGATGGTTCATTCATACAGACAATCCTGCTGGTGGAACTGAACTTTTCAACTATATTGGCACACTTACTAATGATGAGTCCGAAATTACTGTTGTCAGAAGAAAGGCTGATGATAGAAGTTTGGATGAAAAACTTTATAGAATTCGTTATGTTGTACCAAAAGAATTTGATAACACTAGAGACCCTGTAAGTGGATTTGTCCTTCAAGATTCTTCTTCAGTCAATGTAAGAGAAACTGAGGACCACAATAAAACTGATATTACAAGATCTGACTACGATTTCAATCGTAATCCAAGATTCTTATCAACATGTACCTATAGTGCAGGAATCATTCCACAAATTAACAGTGCTGGAATGAATTTGAGGTCTGATTTACCTCATAACCTTAAAGTTGGTGATACTGTTATTATTACAGATGTTGCAGATTCTACCAACCCCAATGCTACTCCTGGAGAAGGATTCAACGGAGAATTTCTTGTTGGTTTTGTCGATAATGACAAGGAATTTAAGGTATCGAACAAAGATGTATTTGGAGTAACTCATGCTCCAGGAACAAGTTCTACAAATATTGTAAGTACAAGAGACAAAAATCTGCCTAGATTTAGCAGAAATAATAATCAAAATAACTTCTACATCTATCGTGTAGAAACAATCACAAATTATATTAAGAATATCCAAGATGGTGTATTCTATCTGTATGTTCTTAATGCTGCTAATGCAATTGATTCTGAATTTACTGTTGATAAGTACAGTCAGAAAGTTACCGATCTTTATCCTCAATTAGATAGAGACAACTTTAACGACAATCCTGTAGCAGCAAATTCATTTGCTAAGAGAACACCTATTGGTGAAGTTGTAACAGACGACCTGAAGAGAAGTATTACAAGAGAAACTGTAGACTTGTTCTACGAAACTTTTGATTTAGGTAATAAGATTACGACAGTTAGTGATTCTGGAACAAGTGCTGTTCTGGCATTTAGTCGTGCTCACCAGTTAAATCCAATTCGTACATACACTGGTCTTACTGGTGGCACTGGACACACTCCAGGCGAATATGCAAACGTCAAACTGTTTAATGATGGTAGCACTACTTGGGATGGTGCAACTGCCAATGTTACTGTTGGTGTTGGTGGAGATGTTACTGCTGCGACGATTGTTTCTGGTGGTTCAGGTTACACTGACGGAGAAAGACTGAATTTTGATACTAGTAATGCAGATGGTATTGGTGGTAGTTCTAGTGATGCATTCATCAATACTCAATTATCTGGTATTTCTTCTGCAACTGGTGATTATGTTCAGATTACTGGTATCAGTACAGTAACTGATGGATATTACAGAATTACTAACGCATCAACAACCGACCAAATTAGTATTGCAAAAACAGCAGGTGATCCAAGAATTGATGTTGGTCAGTATGCAATTGTTGTAGGTAAAGTAGGTCTCATTAAGGGTTCAGTTACTGTAACGAATCCAGCAGGTGGAGTTGATATTACTTTTGAAACTACTCAGGGACACGGACTTGTTCAGGGTAATCAAGTAAGACTTACTGATACTGCCAACAACAATATTTACGGTGATTATTTTGTCAAGGAGATTGATTCTCCAACTAAGTTTACAATCAATAATAACACTGGTGTACAACTAGTAACGGCTACACATGTACTGAAGCATGGCATGTCTGCTAATGATGCTAGTGCAGATAGTCTTGGTGAGAACCTTGGTACTAGATCTCTTCCCAACTATGGTGGAGACGTGTTGTTCTTAGGAGCAACGATTACTACAGAGGAAAACTTTGTAGTGACTCTCCCAACAGGAATGACTGATGTAATTTCTAGATTCCCTCTTGGATCTTACATTCAAGTCAACAATGAGATTATGAGAGTTAAATCTACCACACTTCTTGGTGGTAGTGCTAATGAACTCCAGGTAATTCGTGGTTCGATGGGTACCATCATCGAACAACACTTCAGTGGCACTCAGATTAAGAAAATCAATCTGCAACCAATTGAACTTCGCAGACCTTCTATTCTTCGTGCATCTGGTCACACATTTGAATACCTTGGATATGGTCCTGGTAACTACTCTACGGGTCTTCCACAAGTTCAGGTTAAAACCCTTACAGAAGATGAGGAATTCCTCTCACAGGCACAGGAAACCTCTTGTGGTACTGTTCTCTACACTGGTATGGATAGTGATGGTGATTTCTACATTGGAAACACCAAGTATTCTGCACAATCTGGTGAGCAAACAACATTTGATGTTCCAACACCAACTGTAACTGGTGAAGATCCCAACAGACTTTCTGTTGTATTTGATGAGATTATCGTTAAGGAAAGAATCCTGGTTGAGGGTGGTAAGTCCAAACAAATCTTGTCACAGTTTGACGGTCCCGTAACTTATAACGGTGACGTTAGAATGAACAAGAAACTTGTTCTGAATAATAACCTGAGAGTTACTGGAACTGTTGATTTCCAAAATGAGAATGATGCAGCAAATTGTGATGATAAGACTGCTTCACTCAGAGTTAAGGGTGGAGTTGCAATCAAGAAGAAACTCTTTGTTTGCGGTAATGTTGACTTTGGTGCCAACTTACAACTTGATGGAACTCTTACCGTCGATGGCGAATCAACATTTAATTCAAAATTAAATGTCAACGCTGACATTGATATGCGTAACAATGACAAGTTGTTACTTGGCGATAGTGATCATCTTCAGATTTATCATGATGGTAATGATGCGTATTTTAAAGAGTCAGGCACTGGTGGTTTAGTATTCAATGGAAGCACTTTTAATGCAAAGAATGCTGGTGATAATGAGTGGATGATTTTTGCCCAGGAAAATCAGGGAGTAAAACTTTACTATGATAATAACATTAAATTTGAAACCCTGAGTGGTGGTGCAATCGTTCGTGGTGATCTTGAGGTTACTGAAGATCTTCAGGTAAACGATGATGCCAACTTTGCTAGTAATACAGTTCAAATAACCAATAATACTGTTACTGCTAATAACTTCAAAGGAACTGCTGACAAGTCGAATGAGATTAGAGTTAATGGTTTAGGAAATAGCCGTGGACCACACTACCTTTTACTTCAAGAGGGAACAGCACCTGGTGGTCACTACACCACAGCAAGAGTTGATGCTGGCATCAAATATAATTCTGCAGACAATAATCTTACGCTGAATGGTGATGTTATTGCGTTCGCATCTGATGATCGTTTGAAGACAAATAGAGAACCACTTGAAGGTGCTCTCGATAAAGTCTGCTCATTGAACGGATTCACATTTAACTTTAATGAAACTGCCGGTGAACTTGGATTTAATACTGAAATTGATTACGTTGGTGTTTCTGCTCAAGAAGTTCAAAAAGTTCTTCCAGAAGCAGTTAGACCTGCGGGAGTGGGTGAAGAATATATTACTGTTCAATATGAAAAGATTGTACCACTTCTGATTGAAGCAATCAAGGAACTCTCTGATAAAGTTTCCGCTCTTGAAGATAAACTCAATAAATAATCAAAAAGAGATATGTTACAGGGATCTGGGCAAAAAATAGCATTCTCTGATATTATTCGTGAATTTGGCAGAGCAAATGCTTCTGGCGGTGGAGTTAGTTTAGGTCGCTATCGTGTTTCCGAAACTTACGGGGCAATGTCAAATTTGCCTATTGATACGGGTGTTCCTCAATCAGGTCAAATTGCCTTTAGTAATTTTCATGGTAAGCAACTTAACGTTGTTGTTAATTACTATCATGGTAGTGATGAAAGAAGGGTTCTTGCTAGAAACAGATACAATAATGGACCTGGTAACGGAAGAACAAACGTAATTGGTGGGTTTAGGCAAAAACCTGGTAATTCATCAGGAACTAGAGTCATCCTCCACGTTAATCACAGAATAGGATCTAATCGTACATCGGATCCTGGTGGTCTTACCTGTGCAATGCGAACTGGTAATTGGGAAGGTGGAACTAACTTAGATTTATATGTTGGTGGTAATGGTCAAATTATGGGCGCTGGTGCCGATGGTGGTAAAGGTGGAAATAGAGGTCGTGGATGTACTAGTGGTAAAAGAGCAAACACTGGACTTGGTATCTCATATCCTTTAGATATTTGGAACTATGGTCTCATCGCTGGTGGTGGCGGCGGTGGCGGCGGTGGAAACGGTGCCAGAAATGATAGTAGACGTAGAAGAAGATGGCGTAGAAGGAAGAAGAAAAAGAGGAGAGAAGGCGGCGGCGGAGGCGGCGGCGGTCAAGGCTTCCCTGGTGGTCAGGGTGGCAAAGGCGGCGGCAATCGCGGCAGAAGCGGTGATAATGGTAGTCAGGGTGGACCTGGTAGTGGCGGCAGTGCTGGTCGCGGTACCAATGGTGCTCGCGGTGGTGGATTTGGTCAAGATGGTTCAAATTCATCCTGTGGAGGAGGTTCTAAAGGTAGAGCAATTATCATTGGAAGTAGTGGATCTCACAACTTCGTTGTTCAGGGCAATATCTTTGGTCCCATCGAGAACCATAACCCACAATGATAAATAACTAGAAAAGCATCCTGAGATGGCGAATTATAACAAACAGTTTAATTTTCGTAATGGAGTCCAAGTTGACGACAATAAGTTAATTGTAACGCAAACTGGTCTGGTTGGTATCGGAACTACTGTTCCAACCGAATCTCTGGATGTTCGTGGCGGAAATGTAACGGTCTCGGGATTTGCTACAGCATCTCAATTAAGAGGTCAAACTCTTGTTGTTTCTGGAAAAGCAACTGTTGATGAGGTTGCATTTACCTCTAGTGTTGTTGGTGCTGGAGTTAGTATTAGTTCTGGATTTATAACAGCAACAGATCCTACAGGAATTGTTACTTATTATGGTGATGCTAGATTCCTCTCTGGGATGCCAACATCGCAGTGGTTAGATATAGATGTTGGTTTAGGATTTACCAGCATTTATAACAGAGGATATGTTGGTGTTGCTACTGATGACCCCAGACATACACTTCAAATTGGTGGAACTACAGACCCACTCAACTTTGGACATGGTGTTGGTATCACTTCAGAAGGAAATATCTATGCAACAGGTATTGTAACTGCCCATAGTTACGTTGGCATGGGTTCTGAGCTAACATTACTTGATGGTGCAAACATTGGGTTGGGAACTATTTCTAACGATAGACTTCCCGTTCTACTCAATTCCAAGTTACCTGCTGATGTTTCTATTTCTGGGATAGTTACTGCTACTGGAGGATTTTCTGGTAATCTAACTGGTAATGTCACTGGTATTGCAACTGGTGCAGAAGGATTAGTTGGAACTCCAGACGTTATTGTTGGTATTTTAACTGCAAATGCTGTTGCATCATCTAGTTTTATTGGTGGAATTACGGGTGATGTTACAGGTAACTTAACAGGTACTGCAACTACAGCAGCATCACTTACATCAACAGCAGATGTTGATATTGATGATCTTACTGTTGGTGTTGCTACAGTAACTAATATATTAGTAGTCGATGGTTCTGTAGGAATTGGAACTTCTTCAGCACCTAATGGAGGATTACAAGTATTCAACGAGGGACCTGCACTTTTTAGTGTAACTAGCAATTCTGGTTCTTCTAGAGTTTCTATTGGTAGATCCGAAATGATCGGAATATCAAGTAACTTTGGAGAATTGCGTTATGGAAGCGATAGTGGATTATTCCCATATAGTAACTATGAAGCACTTGATTTAGTAAACTATGGTAATGGTAATGTCAATTATTATCTACAGGCAGGAACTGCTGGTGTAGGTACTGGAAATTTCCATTGGCACTTCCAATCAAACCAGTTGATGAGTTTGACTAATGATGGTCACTTAGGTTTGGGTATAACAACCCCATCAACAAGATTACAAGTTTCTGGTATGACCAGCACTACTGGTCTAACAGTTACTGGTGCTGCATCTTTCGGTCAAGAACTTTCGATTGATAGTAATGTTAGTATCGGTTCAAGTCTAACTGTTAATGAAGTTTATGTAACAGGTGGTTCTACAGGTTTAAAAGATGCTGCTGGAAATAGTTTAATTACTGGTGGTAACTTTGACATCAATTCTGGTATTTCAACTGCTAATGATTTAGATATTGAAGGAACTCTTCGTGTTGACCTTAATGGTGATGTTGGAGAAGGTATCCTTGTTTCTTCTACAGGAGGTACAGAAAAACCACTGGCACCACTTCAAATTGGTCAGGGTGTAGATTCTCCAGAAAATACAGTTATCGTTGAAGAAGGTTCTGTTGGTATTGGAACAACATCAATTAGAGATGAAATTGCTCTAGACTGTTTAGAAGGTGATGCAATCTTTGCTAGTGTTGGTATTGGAACTACGGATGTTGATAGTAACGCAGTGCTTCAAGTTCATGGTCCTGTCAGGATCTTACAAAGCGATGCAGAACCAACAGTAACACCAGGTATTGAATGTGTCGGTATTATAACTGCTACTGGTGGATTTAGTAGCGGAATTGGTACTGGTGTCAAGATAAGTGTTAGTGGAAATAATCTTACGTTTACTGTTGCTGGTGTAGGAAGTACAACACTCATCTTATCATAATCGTCAATACTTGACAAGATTCAATATCATGAGTAAAATTGGTTTGTTGCTTTTGAAGAGAAGATGGAGCCTAGTAAATCTATAGACACTAATGTTAGAAATCCTTTGAATGTAAAGGGGAAGATTAACTATCGCTCTGAACTTGACGTAAAAATTTTTCCTGTTACTTACTTTCATCTTAATATTCCAGATAATAAGATGTTGAAGGATAAGTTATCAGATAAAATTGTAAAAGATTCTGAGAATTTACCTATTCCAGAAGGATGGACAACTACTTGTCTTAGAACTTCTTTTGATGGTGAGCCAAGAGGGAAAGAAATTTTCTTTGGTGAAGACAACACATATCAAAAATTATTAGAAGAACGATACGGTAGAGCGATTAGATCGGTGTTTGATGCACCATTTCAAATTGCTATTGATGAACTATGGTATAATGTATATACAGATGGTGAATGGCAAGAAGAACATGACCATATTGGTGGACCATGGGGAGCACATTTTTCTTGTATTCACTTTTTATCTTATGATAGAAAGAGGCATGTACCTGTTAGATTCAAAGATCCCATGGCACAAATTCGCAATTTAGGTATTGAATTAGACAGAAATGATTATGATGAAGTATGGGAACCGAATATCTATGAAGGTGACTTGCTTATGTTCCCATCATGGTTGGTTCATTCAGTAAGACCAGGACCACCGACACCAGATTATCCAAGGATTACAATAGCATTTAACTTTAGAGTATTAGAGTATGAAGGTGATAAAATATGATTAACGTATATGATGATTTCTTTACTGAAGAAGAGCGTGATGACATTATGAGATATTGCGTTGACGCACCATATTATTATGGTGAAACAGACAACGATGATACTCCACCTACAGGACTGGTTCATAATTTGTGGACTGTATTTCACAATCCAGAAAAAATACCTGGAGAACATATACCTTTTGGAACTACATGTGATGATAGGATAGATCCAAAAAAGTTTTTTGATTTATTTGTCAATAAAATTGAAAATGAATTTGAAGAATTTTCAAAAGAATATCTTTCTAGGTTCTATATAAACTGTTTTTCCCCAAAGGATGAACCCATGTGGCACACTGATGCTGCTCCAGGAAAAGATTCTACTACTTGGATATACTTTCCAGACTATCGTTATGATTTAGAAGAAGGTGGAGAAACACAATTCCTTTTAGATGATGAAATTTATGGAATTATTCCACAACCAAATCGTATGATTTCATTTCCTGCACAGATTCTTCATAGAGCAACATCATTGAGAACAAGATATCGTTTTACTGTTGCTATTAAATACGATTTTACTCAACATAGATAATATAACTCTTTAGATAACATGGGTAAGAAAATTGCTATTGTTGGTGCTGGAAATGCTGGATGTATTTCTGCACTACAACTATACTTTTTAAAAGAAGAAGAACAAGGTGATGTTATTGGTGAGATTGAAATCTATCATGACCCAGATCTTCCTATTGAAAGAGTTGGTCAGGGATTACAATTAGATACTCGTACTACAGTGTTTGATTGTCTTGGTATGAATTGGATTGACAAAAACCTCATCAATGCAACTATCAAACAAGGGATAAACTATGAGGGTTGGGGTAAAAAGAATCCTAACTTTTTTCATGCTTTTGGTGGTGGTGAGGTAGCAGCACATTATATTCCATCTTTACTATCTCAGGAGACATTAAAGTCTGGTCTATTCAAAGTTGTTGAAAAGAATATAACTGATATTGACAATCAGGTTGATGCTGATTATGTAATTGATTGTCGTGGAACTCCAGATGTTCTTGATGATAAGTATGAAATTCTTAGAAATCCATTGAACTCTGTTATTCTTGCAAAAGAAGATGGTAGAGATATAGATTTACTTTATACTCGCCATGTTGCCACACCAAACGGTTGGACATTTATCATTCCAAATCATGATAGTGTATCTTATGGATATCTCTACAATAGTGATATTACAAGTAGAGATGATGCTGAAAAGGATATGATCGGTCGTTTTGGTGTAGAACCCGATGCTAATCTATCGTTTCAAAATTATGTTGCTAAAGATATTTGGGCAGATGAAAGAACATTACTGAATGGTAATCGGTATTCATTTATTGAACCTATGGAAGCAACTGCATCAAGTGTTCATGCAGATGTTGCTCAATCCTTATATGCAATGTTAATTGATGAAATTTTTCAGAGTGAAGTTAATCCACACATGAATAAGCATGTCAAGAGGTGTCAAGACTTTATTCTCTGGCATTATAAAACTGGTTCAATTTATGATACACCTTTCTGGAAACATGCATCTAAATTAAAATACTCGAAGAAAAAAGACATCGAGAATTATATTGAGAGTTCAAAAAATGCTCCCAGAATTACCCCTGATGCAGAAGACGAAAACGACGAAGATTTTGGTCAATGGGGACCACCTAGTTTCAAATGCTGGTATGACAACACGAACTGAAGTATTTCCTGTAACTATATTCAAGTCTAAAGTTCTTAATAACGAGACTTTGAAAGAAACTCTAGTTCCAAACATTCTAGATTCTCTAGATGAACTAGAAACCCCAGAAGACTGGGTAACAAACAAGATTCTGACATCCTTTGATCAAGAACTAGATTTTATTGAAGACAATCGAGAAATTTTATTGAACAATTATCATCATACTATTGATGAGTTCTTCGATAAAGAATATGGATTAAACTTCACTGACCTCTGGTATAATGTATATCAAAATGGTGAGTATCAAGAGATTCATGATCATCTATACTCAAAGTTGAATCATTCACACTTCTCATTTATACACTTTCTATCATATGATAAAGAACAGCATCAACCCCCTGAGTTTGCTGACCCATTAAGGGCGATGAGATACCTGAGTCTTGAGATGGATTCAAATAATTGTGGAGAAATATATGTTCCACAGGTAGAGGAGGGGGACTTGTTGATGTTCCCATCATATCTACAGCATTGTGTACCACCTGGCAAACCAACTGAGAAACCACGAATAACAATTTCATTCAATGCCATCGTAACACAATACGATGACGAGCGGAGAATTTACTGAATGGGGTCGCATGACCCCTTTTTTCATGCTATACTGTCTTCAGTTCAAACCAAACCAGTGACCATCACCCTTCGCCCACACCAGCAAACTGCGGTTGACGCAATGCTGGAGCATGACAAAGGACAGGTCATCATTCCCACTGGTGGCGGCAAAACCATCTGCATGATTCAGGACTACCTAGACCATGAGTATCTTGGTTGTAGAACCACGGTGGTTGTTGCTCCCCGTATCCTTCTGGCGGAACAACTCTGCAAAGAGTTTCTGGAGTTGCTTCCTAAGGATTATATGGTCGCTGTCTACCATGTTCACAGTGGTGAAACTGAGCACTTTAGCAGCACCAAACCTGCACGGATCTACAACTGGCACAAGCAAGCATATAGCAATCAACTGATTTTTACCACCTATCACTCTCTCCATCGTATTCAGGAGAGTGGTATTCATATTGACACGATTTATTTTGATGAAGCGCACAATTCTGTCCAGCGTAATTT
>CEOO01019928.1_pt1 | contig 12186 bp, 10 predicted proteins | sample 530321 | NCBI WGS metagenome assembly CEOO01 (sample SAMEA2619927, study PRJEB7988) | marine metagenome | biome: marine biome (ENVO:00000447); feature: surface water layer (ENVO:00002042); material: "saline water (ENVO:00002010), including plankton (ENVO:xxxxxxxx)" | depth 5 m
ACAATCTCGGTGTAAACGAGGTGCTCTACCGCTGAGCTAATCTCCCGTTCGGATAAATTTGTAAGGATTGTGAGATCCCCACACCATTTCTCCATTTGTATTAAATCCTCTATCTCTACTATGTAATTTAGTACCATAGAGAGACATCATAGATTCAACACGATATCCTTTGACACCAGTGCATTTATCACCGACTAAACGTCCGTGCCATGCAGTGCCGTCGAATGAGAACATCATATCACAATTTTCCGATCGTGTCCAGTCTAGATCATAATTTTCAAAGACAACTTCAGTTTCTGAGATGACTACGAGTTTGTGATATCTTTCTCGATATGGATTGCTGGGACCATCCTTTCTATAAAAGTTTTTTGAATGATACCCACCATCAATCTTCTCCCATATTGTTTCTACTTGAGCATAACAATGTGGAGAAGATTGTGCTTGATATTTGTTTGTCCAGTGTCCTAATAAAAAATCATCAATCGTCATACACTAGGCATTCAGGTTCCGATGGGAATTGGTCGCAATAGAGCTCAAGGTATGTAGGGTCATGATGGTCACCCGCTTCGATTTCCTTTTTATGGTGCTCTTTGTATTCCTCAAGATCATGCAGTTCACCTTCAATGTGACGACGCATTTGAGGATTTGTGTTTGGATTATCGAGAATTTCCTTATCCTTCTCGATATGCTTTTCGATGGATTCCATATTTGTATACTATTGATACGTTACTATTTATTTCAGAACTGAATCCTTGACCAGGAATAGTTCAGTCTCTAGGATAGTCCCCGTAGAACTATGTGTCAAGGAAGCAATCATATATCTTCCACTATATTTCTTATCTATCTGAGTTTTACCACCACTTCTAGTGGTTGCAGGTATAACTATGTTGATTCCATGACCTGCATATAGATCTAAATTACCAGGAATTTTAATTTTAAGTTTGATAGTCTTCAACGATTCAAATCTCATCCACTGATATGCTTGAAGTTCCACCAATGCTTCATAGTTAGTGTCTGCATTCTGTTGAAACTTAGGGTCGAAAATCTGATTAGGTAGAATAGTATATCTAACCCTCTTTGGATAATCAACTAGATTTTTAACATTATCATCTGCTTTTTCAAATGGATTTGTAGAGTTCTTACCTAAGTGAGACATGTTTGACCACAATTCTTTTAGGGAATATCGATATGCATCAACGGACATATCTGTACTGGTTCCCATTTTAGAGTTAGGTACAGTATTAGGATCAAATCCAATGCTAAATCCAGACCATGCACCATGTCTCAAACCTTCTAAAAAGTTTCTTTCGCTTGGAAAGGTTAAGGCATTGATTTTGTATGAGTCCATACTACCATCATCACCACGCTTAGGACTATACGAATAACTATACAGTCTTGGTCTTCCAGTGGTTGTATTTGTCTTTTCTGTAGGAGATTGATCGTTAATATCCTCAATCATTTTGTCAATAGACTTAAAATTAAACCCAAGTCCATTTTCAAAAAAAGCAAAACCATTTTGAAATCCACCACCTGATTGACTCTTTCTAATAGTTCTTTGTGCAATCCAATAAATTGCATCAAAGGGTCTCCAGTTTGGAGCAACAAAATGATGATCATTCAAAGTTTCTTCCAAATATACTTTTTTACCACTAGAAAGATATTTTTGATTTTTAACTAATTGGTTTACAATTTGAGATGCTTCGGTTCCATTATTAAAGATAACTTCAGAGTTTCCGAATACATTTGTAACTTCATTACGAACAAACTCATCAGAAGCACAATTGACTATGAATACATCAGAACCCTGATTAGTTCTTGTTCTAGATTCAATTTCATAACTTCTAAAAGAATAACTCTTATCGACGATCGTACCAACAATATTGAGAGCAAACTGCTCAGATCCAGTCAAAGCACCAATCAGACCAGCAGCATCTTCAAAGATAAATGATGCTTCTATAGTGGCATTTTCAATACTTTCAAAGATCTCAAATCCTCTGACAAATTCTTTCAGGTCATAACTACCTTCAGAGTTCTGAAGTTTTTGACCATTTCTATAAACTAACAGGGTGAAATCAATTTCACCAACCTGTTCTCTTTTAATACTCATTTGATCAGACCTTTAATTGGATTTAGGTTGGAATTCAACGCCTTTGCAGATGTTTGTTGTACTCCGTTGACATGACTAGTTCCCCGACCTCTCATACTACTAGTCATCATATGTTGTTCCTGTTGTCCACTCGCTTGTGACATTAGTTGTGTAATGACTTGCTGAGCAGCACCAATCTGCTGTCTATTCATACCATTTTGCCTTCCAACCTGATCCATAACAGCTTGAATCATCTCTCTAGTTCTTTGACTTATGCCTTCCTTAGCAGCATTTCTATCTTCAGTTAGTTTTGCCAATTCTCTCTGTCTTTGTACATCACTAGCACCTGGTCGTTGTCCAGGTCCTACATTAGACATATTACCAGTAGGACCACCAGGAACTGCGCCTCTTAGTGCTGCTAATCGTTGATTAGTATCTGCCTGTTGAGCCTGTCTAATGAGGGCATCTACTGAATGTGAATAACTAGCACCCCTTCTCACCATACCAGATCTAGAATCAGATCCAGGTCCGAGACCTAAATTAATTTTAAATTTTGGTTTACTTGATTCTTGTGCTGCATCTCCTGCAGGAGAATCTAAACCTGTATGTCCACTAGTACCACCATCAGGACCAATCTCACTTACTGGTGTTTTTAAATTTTTGTTGCCAGCAGTATTGAAATAGTGATTTTTAAACTTAACAACATTAACATTTTGAGAAGGATCATTGAATGCAGATCCAGTTCTAAATCCAGTTGCTGCCATCAAATAATTGATCTGATCTGGTCCTAATCCCTGTGCCTCAAGCATACCTCTAAGACCTGCAGGATTTTGTGCTAGTTTAATTGCTTTTGCTGCCGCAGCCATCTCTGCTTCAGATCTTGGTTTATTAATACTTCCATTACCATTACCATTAATAGATGATGGTACTGGTTGATACTGACCAGAAGCATTGATAACGTCAGTGACACTACCAGACTTTGCATTAAACATTCCAGGACCAACTACACTGCTTTGAATTAGTCCTGCTCTATTAAGAACTGATCTAGCGACAAGTGCTTGTCCAAGCATACCCTCTCCACCTGCTTCTGCTAGAACAAGTTTTTGTAAATATTCATATTCCTTAGAACTAGAAATATCTCCACCCTGTCTAGTAGAACCAGTTCCAGTATTATCAGTAGCAGGTCCACCAGCACTAGGAATATTATACTTCTCACCCCTTGCCAAATATTTTTTAATCATGGCACGGAGTTTATCACCACCACTACCATCTGCTTCATTCTTAGATAGTTTATGTAAGTCGGAACGCTCACCAGTACCACCCCACCAAGTAGGACCATAATTATCATGAGGTGCTCTACCATCTTTATTTGATGCTGCTTCAGCGTGATTCATTACACGCTTAATGTTAATATGCTTTGGTTCCCATCCCCAGTCTAAAGCAACGTTGGATGCTTCCTTTGCCATATTCTCAATCTGAATATTTTTAGGACCAAATTTATCCCAATTATATCCAGACATAGCAGCCATAGAAATGCCTACGTTATTACTATTTCTATAGTAAGTATGGTTACTATGTTCATCATAACCTCTATATCTGTATGCACTACCATCACCTTGAATCGTTGTATGATATGGTCCCTTCTTCCAGTTATATGGTGTAGCAGTCCAGTGAAGATAAATCTGCTTATCTAAATTACCACCCTGTGCAAATCCAGGAACTTTATATCCTAAACTTTTTGCCTCACCCAGTCTTTTATCTGTTAAGTGGGGTTGCGTTTTTGTTCCAGGAGTATTAAAAGGAACGACGAAAGCTCCCCCATCGCTCTTTCTAGCGACGTACTCAGAGCCATGTCCGATAAACGAGGTTGATCTCCCTCCATCCAATGATACGGGATATCCTGATTGTGGTCCATTGATCCATCCTCCCTGAGAGAAACCTTTTAATGAGGGAACTTGACCACCTCTAGAGAAAACATTGAAAGGTTCAGAAACATTAAATCCACCACCAGTTTTCTCCTCAGACATTTCCTGCTGACGAGATTTGCCTTGAGCTGCAGCTTCTTCATCCTGTGCAGAACCATCTTGGTTTGATAGGTACGTCATGACACCCGCAGTGATGACGCCAGCAGCTAATAGAGTCTTTGGATTAAGTCCAAACCTCAAAGCTCTTTTTATAAGGCTTGCTTTGCCTCTCACAAGGCCATTATAAAACAATTTAAGGACGGCACCAAAATCCGTAATAATTTTTAAAGGATTGCTCAACCAACGCAATCCAAGAAATAATGCACCTAATCCAACAAATGCTTGTCCAAAACCTTTTAGTTTTTCCCACCAACTAGTTTCATCAGATAAAAGTTTATATAATCCTTCAATAGTATTAACGACACCAAATTTTGCCCAGTCAAAAATAAACTTGACTACCTTAGCAATACCTTCTAAAATACCAATAACTTTCTGTTTATTTTTCGGGTCAGCTAACCATTTGAGTGCAGGTACAACAACAAATAATTTGAACAAACCCCCAAACATCTTCATGATAGCTTCAAAGAAACTACCTGTGCCAGTTACAAGTTGTCCTACAAAACTAACCAGTTTCCTATCTTTTTTCGGTTCTGTATATTCAGCGTCAAACTTTTTCTTTTGCTTCTCTTGCAATTCCAATCTACCAATCATGGCAGACTTCAAACCAGCAACCATTCCAGCAATTGAATTCAGGGTAGCACCCAGATTATTTACTGCTTGAGTATTGTTGTTAATAGATTTTACTAACTTTGCTCTTCTTTTAGGTTCGTTCTTTGTGTCATTAGCATCAACAGATACTTTTTCAACATTAACAAACTTATAGAAATTAATCTTGCTAGTTTTTGAAATGGTTGCCATCAATTATCTCCCTGAGGCAGCATGTTGAACAATAGTTCTCATGTTATTTATGGGCACTGCTTGAGGAATAGGAACAATTTTCTCAAGAACAACTGGAATAGGAACAATGTCTATGGCGGTGTTCATTACATATTCAGCAGATAAACCACCAGGTTTCATCATTTCTTTTGTAGCAGAACTTGCTACACCCAAAATCTTAGGATCGATACCGAGATCGGAACCAATCTCACTAATTGCAGATGAATAATCTCCACCTATAGCATTAGTAATACCTCGGAAGATACCACCAGCACCAAACTGATCTGCCATTGCTTGCATACCAGTCATTGCATCGAATCCACTATTCACAAATGCAGATACAGTTCCACCAAAACTTCCAAGTTTAGAACCAATATCAAAAGAGTTGAATGCATTCTGAATAGCACCACCGAAGTTACCACCTGCTAATTGCTGTGCAATACCACCAAAATTAGGATTGATCATGTTCAATCCACCGCTGAGAGCACCCATAAAGTTGCCACTCATCAGATTACCCCCAATGGCACCTAATGCTGGGTTGATCATGTTCAATCCACCAGTGATAGCACCAGCAAAGTTTCCTCCCATCAAGTTTGATGCAATTCCTCCAAGTGGCGAATCCATGAAATTGCCAACTTGACTCATGATTCCACTTACTCCAGGAATCATGCTGAGACCTTGAGTGATGGCACCCATGGGATTACCACTGGCAAGACCAGCAACTGCATTAACACCTGCTATGATAGGTCCAGCACCAGGAATAAACGACGCAGCAGTCTGAACAATAGGGTTACTTACAATACTACCAACTGCTTTACCTACACCACTTACCGCTTTCTTGATACCTTTGACAATACCACCAATGAATAATTGTTGAGGTTGTACAAGTCCACCCTGAGAATGAGGTTGACCAGTTTGAGAATCTTTCTGCTGAGGAGAAGTTTGACTTGGATCATATTTTGCACCAAACGTTTGTTGGAACGTTCCTGGTGACATTAAGAAATCAAAGAACTTATCTCTTTGTGCCCAAAGTTTTCCGACATTCTCGAAGAATGGTTGAATACCATTCTCCCAAATAAAACCTATAGGACCAGGAATTACAAATAGTTTGGTAAGTTGTTTTGTTATTTTGAATAACTCGCCACCAATTTTCCACCAACTAAGTGGATTGGCGAGATATTTCATCACCCTGAACATAGAACCAGCAATACTGCCGAGTTCCTCCCAAAGGGCATCAAACATATTTTTGACACCTAGGAATTCTGCCATGGAACCTAACATGTTCCACAGACCGCCAATTCCCCTGACTACATTACCAAAGAATTCTGCTACACCCTGACCAATTTGTGACCAGAACTCACCAGTAAATAAAGTCTTGACTGCTCCCATCAGGGATTCACCTACAGCACCAAGACCACCTGATCCACCACCTTCTCCAGTGATAGTGCTAAACAACCATCCACCAAGTGCTTCACCACCAATACTACCGAGCATACCTCCAACAAAGGCACCGATAGGGATTGTGATAGGTGCTGCTGGACCACCAATAGCACCAATAGCACCACCTGCCCAAGTTCCAAGCAGTTCACCAAGACCTGCACCAACTGCCATGGCAGCAGATTTGGCAATCGATTCACCTGCTGCCCAGTTCAGAGCAAATGTAATCAGAGGACCAATGACAGGAATTCTGTTAAGAACTTTCTTCAGAGTTTTAACACCACCCATGCCAAGGATCTTCAGGAAGAAGCGTTGTGTTGCTTTGTCCATCCCCTTCTTAAAGATGGAAGATCCTGCTAATTTTGCTGCCTGTTCGTTGCTTTCACCTAATATAGTCGCAGTAATCCTATTACTTCTGGTAGATAGACTACCCAGTTTAGGTTTAGATTTAATCTGTCCTTTATTGATTCTCTTTAGTACATCTGCTTTAGCACGCGATGCTGCTTGAGATGGAGAAACGCCTTCGGAGATTAATTGATTATATCTTTGGTTATATACACTTCTAGCAGCATTACCATGCTGTTTAGAAATATTGTCCGCTATTCTTCTTTGTGGTGAATTTAAAGGACTATCATCAATCCCAGTAAACGTAGTCTGGGGTTTTACTACAGGTTTTGTTGTAGTAGTAGTGCTACCTGGTAGTTTCTTAGTTTTAGGATCTACTCCAGGAGGTTTCTTTGTTTTCTTCGACTTTGGTTGATTCTTTGGTTGCTTTGTCTTACCTCCACCAAGACTTAGAAGATCAATGATACCAAGAATATCAGTAATTAAACTGAATGGGTTCATCAAATACTTCAGTGCTGTGATGCCAAGCATCACCTTTCCAAGACCCTTCAGACGAGTACCAAAGTCCGAATTAGGATCCATCAATGCTGAGAATCCGTCTAAGAAAGTTGTAGTTAGACCTTTAGCAAATCCATATAACTTTTCAAAAACAAATTTTGTTTTCTCTAAAAAAGTTACAATCTGTTGTTTCTTTTCAGGATCTGACAGATATTTTAAGGTCTCTGTAATAATGCCCAGAGTGGCAACCTTCATTAAAAGACTACCGATTGGTCCAAAGAAACTTTCTAACCAACCAAACGATTTTTTTATACCTTTCTTAGTCTTACTATCCTTCTTAGGTTTTACCTTTCCTTTTTCTAGTTTTTCTAATTCCTGTGCCTCTTCAGCAGCAGCATCCATTTCCCGACGCTTTCTCTTGCGTGCCAGGATTTCTTCAGTCTTTTGTAATGTTTGACCTTTAAGAGCAATTTTCTCCAGATCCTGTACCATTTCACCGATACTGGATGCAATTGCGCCCGTTCTGTTTAATGCTAAAGTAGTTTTACTCGCAGCAGCGACTGGAGCAGGTGCATTGGCACCTACTGAACCAGGATTTACAAATTTATAGACTTGTAATTTAGCCACCTTTTGCTTGCTGCTCCTTCATTCGTTTTTCTTCCTCCTTTAGGAATTGCATCAACATGTTGACATAAATTTCTTTTTCCCAAGGCATTAAATTATCAATATGTTCGATGTTCCACTTATGATGGTGCATCAAGGCAAAATTGCCTTCATAGTATGAACGAAGATTGTTGTGAAGGAGTGCTAGGCGAAAAAACTCGCTAGTCCCTCAAGCACAATCGTGTTTTCCTTTCCAGTATTGGGATTGGTAATAGTCAAGGTATGTGATAACTTAGGCATGGTCTCAAAGAACTCTTGAATCATACCAAATTGTTTGCTATTAAGCTCTTCAAACCATTCCAAGATTTCTTTTTTAGGCATGTCGGAACAATCATATACCTGATTTGCATCAGCAATTGATTCAACACATCCTGCTGCCATTTCAAAGATTTGATCAACACCAGGTCCATCACTATCAACGAAATTCATTTTGACAAAGGTATCCAAACTAGGATATCCCATGGTCACAATAACTTCATCTGAGATCTTGATTTCCTTTTTATGCTTTCTATCCTTGATTACTTTGATTTCATCGAGAGGAATAGATGCCTTGACTTCAGTTTCACCATCATCTTGACATGTGACTGTCACATCAACAGATTCACCTACAGACTTTGTACGAATTTGCAAGAACAAGTATTCAATGTCAAATGTAGATAGTTTGTCTACATTTTTAACATCAGAACATGCACTGATGATGTCCTTGATCGCAGTAATAATCTGATCTGTTTCACCCGTTTCAGTTGCTAAAAGAAGCAATTTTTCTTCCTTTACGAGGAAAGGTCTAAAGTTCACCGTACTACCATCAGAAGGTAGTTTTAGTTTGTATTTTGGGGTGTTTAACTTAGGTAATGCCATAGAAATTCAATTCAGTATATTTATTTAGACGAGGTTCGTATCAATGATATTATCAGAAGTTTCTGCCATGTCAAGTACGATATCGGGACGACCTGGGGAATCAAATTGATCCTTAGTAAAGAACCTATATCTTTCATAGTAAAAACCAACAGTAAGTTCCATAACTCGTGCCTTATCGTTATTTAACTGAATAGACCCAATGTTATATGGAAAAACGTTCTGTAATTCCCAACATGCTGTAATATCATTCTTTCTAGCGGTTAGAATTTGCAGACCTTGTGCTGCTGCTCTCCTAACCTCTGATAGAAGTTTAGGATCTGATATTGCCAAATCTCCACCACCTCTCTCCATTTTGAAGATGTATAATCTAGGACAAACGTACTCGCGATAGAATTCTGTAAATTGATTAGAATCTCTCGCCATCTCATCAACCCATCTCTCGAAGAAGTTTCTGGTGTATTGAGAACGAGGAACTTGAAACGTTATATTGATTTGACTAAATGCTGTACCAGTAGCATACTTAAATCCAGAACCAACATTTACAATTTGACCACTAGTTACCTGCTTACTGGGTAAGTTTACAGTCTTGGCATAGTAGTCTAAAAGTAAGTTTCTTAAATCACCTCTCTCAGGATTGAAAACTTCATCGGTCTGACCCGCAAATGTTCCAGATACTTGAGTTTGTGTTGATCTAAGAATAGCAGGACATGCAAAATGTAACGAAAATAAATTCGTCGTACTAGGGAAATTATCATTGTCCTTGAATTGCCCTATGAATTCATTTAATGAGTTATATTTTGCTGCCTGCGGATTTGGGATTGCCATTAGACCTTAAGTTCCTTTTCTGTGATTAACATAAATTCCCAATTATTATCTTTGCAGAATTCAGTTGCTGCTTTCCACTTTGCTTGGTTGACACTCCAAGTAACAACCTCATTAATATAGCGTTTTGTCATTCTTTTTTGGGTTTTAGGTTCTTTAGTCTGCCTAAATGGTTTGACTTCAACCAGATACCTTTTGTTTGCTATTTTGACATAAAAATCGGGAAAATATCTATGTCTTTTGCCGTCAACTGGTGATATGTATGGAATAATGATCTCTTCACTTCCCCATTCTTGAACTGATGCGGTTATATCACACCATTTCATGAACTTATACTCCCATGATGACCGATAAATAACATTTGTCGGATCACCTTTGTACTTTCTGGGGAAACTAGGACGATACTTTCCTTGATATCTCATAAATACATAGAGGTCACATAATATTTAGGTACGAAGTTGGCACAATCTATCCTAAGGTATCCATTACAACCACCTGTTACTGCAAATCAGGGGGATGATGATAATCAGGGTGCCACAAAAGCTATCGATTACTTAATGCTGCAACGAAGCAGAATCAAGTTTGAGGACAACTCCTCGAAATATTATGGTGAGAATTTACCAGGAAACAAAGTAGAACGTGAGTTAAATCCTCGTAGATGCTACCTTGCAATGCCTCAGCAGTTGCAAACTCAATATACGCCCTCCTATAGGCAAGTAAATATGGGAGTCATGGGTGTTTTGGGTGCTTCTGCTTTAGCAGGAATGGGTTCTGATGATTTCAATACTTTGGCAGAAACTATTCAGGGTGCGGCAGCGGGAGCAGTTCCAGAAGTTGCTTTGGGTGCAATGGCACAAGCTGCTGGTGCAATGAATCAAGCATTAGGTCTGGCAGGTAATGTTGATGCTAGTTCTCTGTTAGCAATTGGAAAGGGTAAGGTATTTAACCCATTCCAAGAACAGATCTTTAGTAATATGAATTTTAGAACTCATCAGTTCACCTTTAAATTCTATTCTAGATCTGAGCAAGAAGCAAGAATGGTCAGAATGATCGTTGATTATATTAAAGAGGGTTCTCTGCCTATCATGGGAGCAACTGGTTCTTTAAAATCAAGTGGATTTGGTCTTGATAATAATAGTCAACTTCAAGGTCAGTTCTCAACCATTAGTTCAAATAGATTCTTAGAAGTTCCTGATAAGTTTGATCTGAAGTTTATCAGACTGAATGCTGATGGTAGTATTAGTGACAATTCCACTGATAATGAAAAATCAATGCACTTCAATATTTTCCCATCTGTATGTACGGGTATAAACGTCAACTATACTCCAGATGGTCAATATACATCATTTAAACGAGTTTCAGGTGACATGGTTCAAGTCCCTGCAATTCAATTGACAGTTTCCTTTACAGAAACAAGAATTATTACACAAACAGACGTTGGACCTGTTAAAGATGGACGAGGAGGATTCTAATGCCTGGGTTTTTTTCTTATTTACCAAATGTATACGTTGGTGAAGGTGTTGCTGACGATGAAGCAACCAAATATAGATTAGTAAAAAATCTATTCAGACGCACTAAAACTAGAGATGATTTATCAAAGTATAGTTCTCTATTTGAAGCGTATTCAATTACTGCTGGTCAAACACCATCAACATTAGCATTAGAAGTTTATAAAGATTCTCACTTAGATTGGGTTATCTTACTAGTAAACAATATCACTGATGTATATGAAGATTGGCCTAGAAATGAAGAGGACTTAATCACATATGTCAATGAAAAGTATAGTGATGCTGATGATGTCCATCATTATGAAACACAAGAAATATTACTAGATGATATCGTCTATATGCCAGGAGGTATTGTTGTAAACCGAACTTGGAGAACAATAATGCCAGATGGTGTTACTAAGAGTGAAACTGAATCAGTATATCCTGTTAGTAACTATGAATATGAATCATTTGAAAATGAGAAGAAAAGACAAATTCTTCTTCCAGTTTCTCAAATGGTAGATTTGATTATTGAAGAGTTTGAACAATTAATTGCTTATGCCCCACATTTAGAACTTGACGATCAGGGGAACAAAAAGACTCCTATTTCTATTGCTTCTAGATTCCTTGGCGATGTTGGGTACATTACATCAGAATCTCTGGTTTCTACAGACACGACATCAACAACATCTTTCGATTATGGTCCAAGTTCATCTCTTGCTGGGACTGCTGGAACTACAACTGCTACATCTACAACTACACCAGCGTCAGGTGGAACTACAGCAGCGACTACAACGTCTACTCCAACACCATCCCCATCTCCTACTCCAAGTCCATCCCCTTCCCCATCACCTTCGCCTTCACCAAGTCCTTCTCCTTCGCCTTCTCCAAGTCCTTCTCCAAGTCCATCCCCATCGCCTTCACCTGGTTATGGAGGAGGATACTAAAAAACCCTAGAAACCCATTTTTTGGCGGAATTTTTTTTCCGCTTTCCTGGGAATCAAGGGTCGATTTTGGTTTGGGGTCAACCCCCATCAATTTGGCATCCAACCATGCTGCCTCCGACAATACCTAGAGGGATTGCCCACCA
>CEOO01033557.1_pt1 | contig 12155 bp, 9 predicted proteins | sample 530321 | NCBI WGS metagenome assembly CEOO01 (sample SAMEA2619927, study PRJEB7988) | marine metagenome | biome: marine biome (ENVO:00000447); feature: surface water layer (ENVO:00002042); material: "saline water (ENVO:00002010), including plankton (ENVO:xxxxxxxx)" | depth 5 m
TGGGCAAAAAAATAACGCAAATTTTAGGATAAAAAATGTAAGACAATATAAATCCTTATCAGAGTTTGATCTTGCAGTTAAACTGCCGAACAAAAAAAATATAGATATTAAAAATATTAAAATACCCTTGCTAGGCATTCACAATATTAGAAATACAGTCGGAGCAATTGGGGTTGCTTTTACTGTAGGCATTCCTGTTCGAAAAATAAAAAAAGGACTAAAAAATTTTAAAGGTGTGCAAAGAAGATTCAATAAAATTTTCTCATACAATAAGGTGGATTTTTATGATGATTATGCACACCACCCGACCGAAATCAAAGTCGTGTTGCAAGGAGTAAAACATGTTTTCAACAATTATGAGAAAATATGTATTTTCCAGCCTCATAGAATATCGAGACTAAAAGATTTAAAAAAGAAGTTTACGTATGCTTTTAAAGATGCAGATAAAGTTATTCTGTGTCCAATTTATTCAGCAGGAGAAAAAATTAAATTAGGATTTAGTTATGAAAATTTTGCAAGAAATATTATAAAGAATTCTAATGTTAAATTACTTATGATTGATAACCAATATCAATTAGCAAAATATTTAAAACAAAATATGTATGGTAAAAAAATAGTTATAGGAATGGGAGCTGGGTCAATTTCTAATTGGATAAAAGAATTACCAGATTTAATGAAATGAAAATAAATGAATTAAAAAAATTGATTGAAAAATTTAACGAAAATATTGTTTATAACGCAGATTTAAAAAAAAAAAATTGGTTTAATATTGGAGGAAAAGCAAAAGTTTTTTTTAAAGCAAATGATCTAAAACAATTAGTTGATTTCTTAAAAATATTAAATAATAGAGAAAAAATTCATATTATTGGAGCAGGATCTAATACACTTATTACAGATGAAATTTATGATGGTGTTATAATCAAACTTGGAAAAAATTTTAGCAGACTTTCTATTTTAGATTCAAAAATCATTATTTCAGGTGCAGGCGTCTTAGATAGAAAATTAGCAGATTATGCAGCAGATAATTCTTTAACTGGATTTGAGTTTTTATCTTGTATTCCAGGGACTGTAGGTGGAGGCATTAAAATGAATGCAGGATGCTTTGAAAGAGAAATTAAAGACATATTAATTTCAGTTCAAGCAATAGATAAATTAGGAAATATTTCTACAATTCCAGCAAATAAAATAAATTTCGAATATAGGAATAATGATTTATCAGATGAATTAATTTTTTTAAGCGCTTCATTTAAAGGTGAAAAACAGGATTTAACTAAAATAATAGAAAAAATGAAAAAATTAAAAAGTGAAAAAGAAAACAACCAACCAACAAAAATTAAAACTGGTGGAAGCACTTTTAAAAATCCAATAAAAAAAACTAAAAGAAAAGTTTGGGAATTGATCAATGAATCTGTTCCATCCAATACTAAATTTGGTGATGCATGTATCTCAAATAAACATTCAAATTTCTTTGTTAATAAAGGAAATGCGTCTTTTAAGGATATGAAAAAATTGATTAATTTTGTTGAAGAAAGTGTTTTTGAGAAGACAGGAATTAATATAGAAAAAGAAATAAAGATTTTAGAAAATTGAAAAAAAAAATTTTAATAATCTCAGGAGGTATCTCAAAAGAACGAGAAATCAGCCTTCAAACTGGAAAGCAAGTTGCTAAAGAGTTACAGAGAAATGGTTATAAGATAAAGATATGTGAACCAAATTATAATATATTTGATTTGGCAAAAAAGTACAAACCGGACGTAATATTTAACGCTTTACATGGTCAATATGGAGAAGACGGTTATATACAATCAATTTTAGAAAATATTGGAATTCCTTATACACATTCAGGAGTGATCTCATCAGCAAAAGCTATGGATAAAGAAATATCAAAAAAAATATTTATTAAAAACAAAATATTAACACCAAAATATATTAAGTATTCTTACGATATTTCTTTCTCAAATTTAAATTCTAAAATAAAAAAAATTTTAAGTTTCCCAGTAGTCATTAAACCTATAAATGAAGGATCAAGCGTCAATGTATTTATCTGTAATAAAACAAATTTAAGGAGAAGGCTAAAAAATCTTAAATTTTATAAAAATATTCTAATTGAAGAATTCATACCTGGCAGAGAGATACAAGCAGCTATTCTTGGAAATAAGAAATTAGGAGCTATTGAGTTAAAACCTAAAAGAATGTTTTATGATTATGAGGCAAAATATAATTCCAAAGCAAAAACTGAGCATATTATACCGGTAAATTTAACAAAAAAAAAATTTAATGAATTAATGAATATTTCACATAGAGTTCATAAATTACTCGGGTGCAGAGGCGTAACAAGATCAGACTTTAAATTTTTTAAAAATAAATTTTATCTCCTAGAAACTAATACACAGCCGGGCATGACTAGATTATCTTTGGTTCCTGAAATTTGCCAATTTAAAGGAATAAGTTTTATAAACTTAATTAGATTGCTAATAAATGATGCATCAACAAATAAGTAAAAAAATTTTTATATACTTATTTATTTTTTTTATACTCGTAACTGTAAATAATACAAAATTATCTTTTGATTTTTATAAAATTAAAACATTTGATATAAATGGCTTAAATCATAATGAAACACAAAAACTTCAAAATGATATGGATGATTATAAAAATTTAAATATCTTTTCTTTTGATAAAAATGATCTTCTAAAGATAATTTATTCTAATAAGGTAGTTGAAGAACTTAATATTACTAAAATTTACCCTTCAAAGATAAAGATTCAAATTAAAAAAACTAAATTTTTAGCTTTTACTAAAAAAAATGGTGTTGATTATATTGTTTTAGGTAATGGAAATTTGATTGAAAAAAAAGAAAAAAATTTAAAATTGCCATTTATATTTGGAGATATAGATATAAAAAAATTTTTAGAATTTAAAAAATTAATTGATGTTTCAAATTTTAAATTTAGTGAAATAGAAAATTTGTATTATTTTAAATCCAATAGATGGGATCTTTTAACCAGAAATGGATTAATTTTAAAAATGCCTTCTGATCTAAATGTAAAAAAATTAAACTTATTTTTTGATTTAATTAAAAAAAATGATTTTAAAAATGCAAAAATAATTGATTTGAGACAAAATAATTTGATGATTGTTAATGAATAGTATTTCTAATAATCAATATTTTATTGTAATAAAAAAAGAAAATTTTTTGTTTCAAGCTATTGATTTAGATAATAATAAAATTTTAACGAAAAAATTTCTAAATAATGAATTCAAAAATAATGATATTCTTAATTTAGTCCAAAATTTTCTTGATTCAAATATTATTGAACTCGAAAAGAGTTTAAAAGATTTTATTAAAGAAATTAATATAATTATTGAGAGTGATATTTTTTTTACAGCTAAGACATCTATTAAGTATAAATTAAAAACAACAAATACTAAATTAAATAATATAAATGAAGCATTACTTGAGATAAGAAATCAATTTAAAAAATATTCACCGAAAGATGAAATTATACATATGGTAATAAACAAGTATTCTCTAGACGGAAATGATTATAGCTATTTGCCAGAAAATATAAATGATGAGAATTTAGTAATTCAAGTTGATTTTATTTGTCTAAAAAATTTATTTTTAGATAATTTAAAAAAAACAATTTCTAAATATCAAATTTCATTAAACAAAATTTTGAGTTACAATTTTTTAAATGAAATTAATCCTGATCCTGACAATGATATTTTTAAATCCGCCCAACGCAGTATGAATGGACTTAATCAAAATGAGGTTCTGATAACTAATAAACCACAAAAAAACTTAGGTTTTTTCGAGAAATTTTTTAATTTTTTTAGATAAATTGTATTTTACAGTAACATTTGTTGTTTTCATAAAATCCTTAATTGACTGTAACTATACTGTCGATGAGCTTATTAAATCAAAAAACACTAAAAAAAGTAGTACAATTCGAAGGTGTAGGTCTTCATAGTGGAAAAGTTGCTAAACTTTCTATTAAACCTTCAGATCCAGATACAGGAATAGTTTTCAAAAGAATTGACTTAAAAGAAAATAATTTAGTTTACCCAAGTTTTTTAAATGTAAGCAACACATCCTTAAATACTACAATAAGTAATGATTTTGGCGTTAAGGTATCTACCATAGAACATTTAATGAGTGCTTTATTTAGTTTGGGAATTGATAATGCTTTAATTGAAATTGATAATGAAGAAGTGCCTATATTAGATGGCTCTGCAAAAGAGTTTTTAGAAAAAATTTTAATCGCAGATTTTACAATTAGTAAAAGACCAATTAAGATAATAAAGATCAATAAAAAAATTGAGATAAAAGATAAAGATAGATTTATTTCAATTGAACCTTCAAAATTAAGTTTAGATATTGAATTTGAAATAAAATATAAAAATAAAATTATTGGAAATCAAAAGAATAAAATTAATGTTTATACTGATGAGTTAAGAGATATTTTAAGCTCAAGAACTTTCTGTCTTTATGAGGATATAGAAAATATAAAAAAAAAAGGATTAGCTAAAGGCGGTAGTTTAGATAATGCAATAGTAGTTAAAGATGAAAATATATTAAATAATGGTGGTCTTAGAAATACAAAAGAGTTTGTAAATCATAAAATTCTTGACTGTATTGGTGATCTTTTTACCAGTGGTTATAGAATAATCGGAAGTGTCAAGTGCTCTCAGGGCGGTCATTATCTAACTAATCAAATATTAAGAAAATTATTTAGTGATAGTGAAAACTTCTCAATTATTGAAATTCAAGAAAGAAATTTACCCCATACAATAATTAATAAAACTATATTAAGATCTATAGCATAATTTTTTTTTATCTTTATAATTAAATTAATTTATAATTATGAAAAAAATTATTGTATTTTCTTTTTCAATTTTGTTTTTATTTAATTCATGTTCTAAAAATGAAAATGAAATTTCGTCTATTAAAGAGAATAGGCAAGATTTAGAAATGATTTCTGCTTACAAAGAAGCATACCAATCGTTGAAAGAGGGAGATCCATATTTTGCATCTAAAAAATTTTTAGAAGCTGAACTTTTATTTCCTCAATCAAAGTGGGCATCACAAGCAGCACTTATGGCATCCTATTCATTTTATTTACATAATTATTATACTGAAGCACTTTCAAATTTAGAGAGATTTATTTTAGTTTATCCTCAATCAAAGGATTTAGCTTATGCACATTATTTAATTGCAATTTGTTATTATGAAACCATTGAGGATGAAAAAAGAGATTCAGGACCTATAATTAAAGCCAAGGAAAAATTTGAGTTTATTATAAAAGAATACCCAAATACTGAATTCGCACTAGACTCAAAATTTAAACTTAGTTTAATTGAAAATATATTAGCAGCTAAGGAAATGTATTTAGGAAGACATTATTTAAAAAAAGAAAAATGGATAGCTTCAATTAATAGATTTAAAAATGTAATTGAAAATTATAATCAAACAGTTTTTGTAGAAGAGGCATTGCATAGATTAGTTGAAATAAATTATACATTAGGCTTGATTGAGGAATCACAAAAATATGCTAATACGTTAGGATATAACTATTTGTCAAGTGAATGGTACAAAAAATCATATAAGATTTTTAATCAAAATTATTCAATGGATTTTAATAAAGAAATTAAGAAAGATAAAAAAGGAGTTATGAAAAGATTCAAGAAACTTTTTGATTAATATGAGTAAAGATTTAATCCAAAAAGAATACAAAAAAAAAATTAAATCTCTAGTTTATTATAATCAAAAATATTATAACGATAATATTTCTGAAATTACAGATGAAGAATATGATAAATTAAAGAATTCAATTTTAAATTTAGAGAAAAAGCATAAATTTCTTAAATCAAAAGACTCTCCCTCAAAAAAAATTGGTCACAAACCTTCTAAAAACTTTAAAAAATTTTCACATAAAGTACCCATGCTTTCTCTTTCCAATGCTTATAATGAAGAAGATCTCTCTAATTTTGAAAAAAAAATACATAATTTTCTTTCACAAAAAAATAATTCAGAAATTTCATACACAGCTGAACCAAAAATAGATGGTATTTCAGCATCTTTGACTTACATCAATGGTAAGTTTATCAGAGGTTTATCCAGAGGTGACGGAAAGCAAGGAGAGGATATAACCGCTAACCTTACAACAATAAAAGATATCCCTAAAATTATTTCATCTAAAGATTTTCCTGAGGAAATAGATATTAGGGGTGAAGTTTTTATTCAAAATAGTGATTTTGAAAATCTAAAGGATAAGTTTGCAAATCCAAGAAATGCTGCCTCTGGTTCACTAAGACAAAAAGATCCTGCAGATACTAAAAAGATTCCTCTAAAATTCATTGCCTATACTTTTGGTTTTGAAAAAGGTTTAAGAATAAATAATCAATATGATTTTCTAATTAAATTAAGTGAATGGGGATTTAAAACAAATCCGCTTAATAAATCAATCACTGGTATAAAAAATTTGATAAAGAACTATAGTGAAATTGAAAAAAAAAGAGCTGATCTAGATTTTGATATAGATGGTATTGTTTATAAAATAAATGATTTTACTTTACAAAAAAGATTAGGTTTTGTAGCTAATGCACCCAGGTGGGCTATTGCGCATAAGTTTTCTTCTAATAAAGCTATTTCGCAAATTATAGATATAGATATTCAAATCGGAAGAACTGGAGCTCTTACTCCTGTAGCAAAAATTAAGCCAATTAATATTGGTGGTGTTTTAGTTTCAAATGCAACACTACATAATGAAGATGAAATAAATAGAAAAGATGTGAGAGTAGGCGATACAGTAACTATCGAAAGAGCCGGAGATGTTATACCACATATTCTTCATGTGGATAAAAAAAAAAGACCAAAAATTAGTTCAAAATTTATATTTCCAAAAAAATGTCCCTCTTGTGGTTCAAATACAATTAAAGAATATAATTTAATAACAAAAAAACAGGACGCAGTAAGAAGATGTTCAAGTGAAGGTTATTATTGTGAAAAAATTTCAATTGAAAAATTAAAACATTTTGTGTCTAAGGAAGCTTTTAATATTGATGGATTTGGAAAAAAAATTGTTGAAAGTTTCTGGAAATTAAATTTAATAAAATTTCCATACGATATTTTCAAATTAGATTATAATAAAATTGAAAAATTAGATGGTTGGGGAAAATTATCAGTTGAAAATTTAAAATATTCTATAAATGAAAAAAAAAAAATTTCTTTAGATAGATTTATCTTTGCATTAGGTATTAGGCATATAGGACTTGAAAATGCCAAGTTATTAGCCAGGTATTTTGAATCATTTTCAAAATTCAAAAATTTATCAATCAATAATAATTATAATGATCTTATAAATATTGATGGCATAGGTGAAACCCAAGTAAACTCGATTAGAAATTTTTTTTCAAATAAAATGAATTTAAAAGTTTTAGATGAATTGGATAAAATTTTATCAATAATTTACGTGGGATATAATAAAAAGGATGGATTATTGCATAATAAAACTTTTTTAGTAACTGGAAAACTAAATGGAATTAGTAGAGCAGAGGTAAAGTCGTTAATTGAAGAAAATTCTGGAACTACCATTAGTTCAGTGTCTAAAAAATTGGATTACTTAATTGCTGGAGACAAACCTACAAAAAGAAAAATTTTACAAGCAAAAGAATTGAAGATCAATATCATTGATCAGAATAAATTTTTAAAAATGTTAAATAAAACTAGCTAACCATTTTTTTTCGTTTTTACTTAAATATTTCGAAATAGCTGAGTAAATATTTAAGTGATACTTAAATAGATAGTTTTTTTCTGATGAATTCAAAAGATTGAAATTAATAAGATCTTTTTCAATTGGTGCTAAAGTTAAATTTTCAAAAAAAATTCTTTTTTTAATTCTCTTAACATAGATTAAATTTTCTATCCTTATTCCGAATTTGTTTTTTTTATAATATCCTGGCTCATTACTTAAAATCATTCCTTCCCTAATTTTTATATTATTATATTTCGAGATAGATTGTGGTCCCTCATGAACATTAAGAAAGAAACCAACTCCATGGCCAGTTCCATGAGCGTAATCTAAATTTATACTTTTTAAAAATTTTCTAGCTCTTAAGTCAATTTTTTTTCCAATATTTGTTTTATTTAGATTTGTAGTTGCTACAGCAATATGACCTTTTAAAACATTTGTAAAAATATTTTTTATATTCTTATTTACATTTGAAAAACAAATTGTTCTTGTAACATCAGTGGTGCCATATTTATATTGACCACCAGAGTCGCATAAAAAAATATCTTTTTTTTGAATAATTTTACAATTTTTTTTATTTGCACGATAATGCACTATTGCTCCATTTTTCCCTGATCCTGCAATAGTATCGAAACTTGGATACAAAAAATCTTTTCTCATTTTTCTAAATTTTTCTAATTTATTTTGTGCATCAACTTCTGTAATCTTTTTTTTATTTATATTTTTTATCCAATAGATAAATTTTGTTAATGCAATTCCATCTGATATATGTGCTTTTTTCATAAAATTTATTTCAGTTTTATTTTTAATTGATTTCATGAGATAAGTTGGATCTTTTCTTTTATTAATATTGAAATTAGATTTAATTATATTTTCATAAAAAATTGAGCAAGAATCTTCATCAATTATAAAATTTTTACCCATTAAATTAAAAATTTTTTTTGAAAATTCATTTGTTTTGATTATTTGTTGTGAATTTAAAATTTTATTTTTAATTAAAATTCTACATTTTTTTATTTCACAAATTAAAAATATTTTTTTTGTTTTAGTCACAATTAATCTTGCATTTGGTATGGGACTATTTGGTATGTCTTTGCCCCTTATATTTAATATCCAAGCAACATTCTCTGGGGCACTAATAAAAATAAAATCAGATTTATTTTTTTTTAGAAAATCAGAAATTCTTTTTATTTTAGATTTTGAACTTTCTCCAGTTATTTTTTTATTTAATGAAAAAAAAGGATTTATAGAATTTTTTTGTGGTTTTTTAATTTGATCAATTAAGTTTTCATTAATGAATTTAATTTTGTTATTTTTTAAAAAATACCTTTTTAATTGTTTATAGGTAAATAGTTTTGGATCTATTCCAAATCTAAGGTTTTTAAATAAGCTGCAATTAATTAATTTTTCAAAATTTATAATTTTAAAATCTTTTCCTGACTCTATTTGGCTTTGAATTGAGTACCTACCATCTGTAAATAAATAGTTTTTATTTTTTAAAATAACAGCTAGTCCTGCTGAACCAGTAAAATTTGATATAATTTTTAATCGATTAATATTTGAGTATTCTGTAAAAAATTCATCATTTTTAGGCACAATGTATCCATCTATATTGAATTTCTTAAACTGTGCTCTTAATTTTTTGATAATATTTTTCATTTAATTCTTTTTTGATAACGTATCCAGCCAGGACTTCTGACATTATCTTCATTTTCATGCTCTAAATCTTGATTAAACTCAAAATCCTCTATTTCATTTTTGTCTTCTCCAAAAAAAGAATTTTTGTCTACATTGTCGATAGGCAATTCATCTATAAATCTCGACGCCATACTATCAATCCAATCTCCTTGATAGAATCTATTCATAGAGAAAGAAATTACTGCTTTCTTTTTAGCTCTAGTGATACCAACATAAGCTAGTCTTCTCTCTTCTTCGAGACCGTTTTGTCCTTTTTCTTCTATAGATTTTAAATGAGGAAAAAGACCTTCTTCCCAACCCGGCAAAAAAACTGCATCGAACTCTAAACCTTTGGCTGCATGCATTGTCATCATATTAACTTTTTGTCCATTCCAATCTTGGTCAATAGATGTAGCTAAAGATACATGTTCTAAAAAACTTTCAAGGTTATCAAATTCTTTCATTGCACTTAATAATTCTTTTATATTTTCAAGCCTATTTTCATTATCAATATCTTTTTTATTTTTGAGCATAGCAGAATAGCCAGATTCATCTAAAATTATTTGCAGTAATTTTATATGATTAATTTTTTGATTATTTAGATCGTTTCTCCATTTAGAAAGAGAATTTAATAACATAGATAATCCTTGTTTAGTTTTTGGTTTAACTAAATTTTCTTCTATCATTTTTCTAGATGCAAATTCTAAACTAACTAAATTTTTTTTTGCAAATTCATGTATTGTTTTTAAAGAATTATCTCCTATAGAACGTTTCGGATTATTTACTATTCTCTCAAAAGCTAAATCATCTCTATTTTGATACACTATCCTGAGATATGCTACACAATCTTTAATTTCTGCTCTTTCATAGAATTTTGTACCTCCTAAAATTCTATAAGGTAAGCCAATTTTCAAAAATCTCTCCTCAAATTCTCTTGTTTGAAAAATTGCTCTTACTAAAATAGCAACATTATTTAATGAAAATTTTTTCTTAATTTTTTCAATCTCATCTGAAATTCCAACTGCTTCATCCTTTCCATTTTTATAACAATTTAGTTTAACTAATTCTCCATCCTCCAATGTAGTTTTTAAAGTTTTACCAACTCTATTTTGATTATTTGTAATCAATTGTGACGCAACTGTTAGAATGTTCTGAGTTGATCGATAGTTTTGTTCTAACCTGATTACTTTAGTATTTTCATACATTTGATCAAATTCTAGAAAGTTTTTAATTTCAGCTCCACGCCAACTATAAATTGATTGATCGTCATCACCAACACAACACAAATTTTTATTTTTCTGAGCTAGTAAATTTAACCATCGACTTTGAATGAAATTAGTATCCTGATATTCATCAACTAAAATATATTTAAAATTTTTTGAATAAATTTCTTGAATATCTTTGTTATTCTCTAGAATTTTTACTACATGTAAAATTAAGTCACCAAAGTCACAAGCATTTAAATCTTTAAGTTTTTGCTGATAAATTTTATAAACTGGTAAAATATTTTTTTCATAAATATCTTTGTTGTTGATAATCACATCATTTGGATATTGTCCTTTATTTTTCCATTTATCTATAATTGAAAGAATATATTTGGGAGCTAATTGTTTGACATCTATGTTCTCTGCTTTACATATATTTTTTATGAGCCTTATTTGATCATCAGTGTCTATAATTGTAAAATTTGAATTTAAATTAACTGCAGTTGCATGTTTACGAAGTAATTTTGCACAAATTGAATGAAAAGTTCCTAACCAAGATAAGCTTGTAGCACTTGCACCAAGAATTTTACTAACTCTGGATTGCATTTCTTTCGCTGCTTTATTTGTGAAGGTCACTGCTAATATTTGGTTTGGGAAAGCTTTTTTTTCTCTAATTATATGAGCAATTCTGCTTGTTAAAACTTTAGTCTTTCCAGATCCAGCTCCTGCTACAATTAATAAGGGCCCTTTTAAATGAGTGACTGCTTGATATTGGGCGTTATTAAGGTTTTTTAAAAAATCTAAGTTTACCATTTCAATTATTTATTTATAAGTTTTCTTAAATGCAAAAAAAATATTTATTTACTAAAAAACTTAACAAATTAGTAATATCAATTACCTACAGAATAGAAAGTTTTTTTAATTTCTTCAAAGAAATTTTTTCAAATAAAAAAAATTTAAGGTCAATTAAAACTATAGATAAAAAAATTTTTGTAAGTATTGCGACAATTTTGGGGGTTATAATGAGCTATTTTTTAATTCCCGCGTTTTATGATGAAAAAAGAATTAAATCTCAATTAGAAAATCAGATATTTGAAAGATACAATATAAAAGTAGAATTAAATGAGAGCTTTAGTTATGGCTTATTTCCTACACCCCATTTTGCTTTTAAAGATATAATTCTAAAACATGAGGTGAATGAAATAGCAAAATCAAATAATTTTAAAATATTCATATCTGTAAAAAATTTTTTTTCACCAGAGAGATTAAATTTTAAAAACTTAATATTTAATAAAACAGATTTTAAAATTAAAAGTTCAGATTTTAGTTTTTTTATTGATTTATTAAATCTAAACAAAAAAAGTCAAAATTTAAAATTCTTAAACAGTAATTTTTTTTATTTAGATCAAAATGATGATATCATATTTATTGTTAATTCAAAAAAACTTGATTATTTTTACGAAGATGATTTGTTAGAAAAATTAAGTTCCAAATTAAACGTATTTAATATCCCTATAAG
>CEOO01061836.1_pt1 | contig 11928 bp, 9 predicted proteins | sample 530321 | NCBI WGS metagenome assembly CEOO01 (sample SAMEA2619927, study PRJEB7988) | marine metagenome | biome: marine biome (ENVO:00000447); feature: surface water layer (ENVO:00002042); material: "saline water (ENVO:00002010), including plankton (ENVO:xxxxxxxx)" | depth 5 m
GATGAAAAACAGGGAATACATCCCACATTCAGTATTTCCCTTTTGATGTTGGATACCTTTGTTGTCAAAGTATTTGAATTTGATTTTGTTTTCCTTTCCTTGTTCGATTACTTTTTTAGCGAAGGCGTCTATTTCGGGAGGAACGGAAGATGCTCCGGCACTGTCGAAATAAAATACAAATTTATTTACTGTATCGATGAACATAGAGACCCAATGAGAGCCGGGCTCATCGTGTTTATCTAAATTAAATACAATTCCGAATTTGGTTTTTCCTTTTCCCATCCAATATTTCAGAGAAAAATGACAAAGCTCATCTTCGACACATTTACCGCCTTTTTGAGGTAGTTTTGTATCGAAATCAATGGAAGTAGGTCCGAAAAATTTGAATTCGTCGTGCTTCTGTTCATATTGGTGTATGACATTGAAAATATCGAAATTGGACAACCATTCATCCGGATTTGATTTCCATTCTTCTGGTTGGTCCGGAGCGAAACTGAGATTATCGATTGTATCCCTCAATTGTTTGTCTTGGATTTGTTCTAACCAACAATCTTCTTTATCACAATGTGCTAATCGTTCCTTTAGGTCCGAATATAATTTCCGCGGGTCTTTTGATTCGATGGTGTTATTGGGATGTGTTCTGTTATATTCATATTTGATTTTCAGTAAAGAGTCCGGAGTCAAACAGCTGGAAGAAACGGCGGTTTTACCGTCGACTAAAGGATTACAATTCATTTGTTTGAATGACTTTTTCGTAGTTCTTTTGTTAGATCTTTTTCTTATGGTTTTTCTAGGCATCTTACAATAAAATGATATTTTTTCTTACATATAAAAATATCATTTGTCTCCCTTTGAAATGGAGTTACCCCAAAAGGAGTCAATGCTTCTGTTTGGGACATATGTTTCGGTGGGGGCTTCAAACAAAGTATCATCTGGATCGGATTCTATGTCCGAGTCATAACAACCCCCATTGGTTTTTTCATCAAGTTGTTTCATTTCAATATATTGTATGAGTGATTTAGCATAATTGGAGAACATCTCATTGATGGATAGATTGAAGTCGGTATCTGGGTCGTCTAAGAACTGATTAGTTAGTTTCAATATTTCGCGTTTGTGTTTTTTGATGGATTTTAAGAATCGTTGATGTTCCTCATGTTTGGTAGGGTCTGTTTGAGATAAATATTTTTGATATTGTGATTTATTCATCAAGAGTTCCATCGAAAGCTTATCGAAATCAGACATTTATCATATCTGAAGAAATTTTTACGAGGTTCTCAAACACAATATCAAAATGGTCATTTGTCGAATTACTTCTTTTGTTCGTCTTTCAATTGTTGGTCAATAATCTTGTTGTATTTTTTCACTAAATTAGTGACATTATTTTCATTGTATGATTTGACCAATGATTCTTGTTTTTTCTTTGTCTTTTGTAAATCTTTTAGAACCCCTTGGTCCTTTTTCAGTTGTTTTTCCTGTTTCTTCAATGTTTTCAAAATGGTTTTGTATTTAGCCTTTCTTGCGGTTTCAATCTTTTTGATATCTTTGTCAACCATAAGTATTTTCGACTTCACTTCATTTTCTAAATCCTTTTTCACGTGTTTGAAGTTTTTCTTGTAATCTTGATAAGATTGTCTCAGAGATGCCTTTTCAATGTCTGATAAGTTTCGTTTCATTGATTGGTGTTTGAGCTCGGTAACAAGTTCGCGTTGTGCTTCAATATCAATGGCCAATCCTTCTTTGTATCTTTCAATGTTCTCTCTATTTTGTTTGATTTGATCGTTGAATTCGGATAATTCTGGATGGTCTAACAAAGCAGGGTCGGTAGATTTCACTCGTTTGGCACAGTCATTTTTGAGAACCATATATGGTGATTTTTCGAATCTTTCTAGTTCTTTAGGATGGTCTTTCATTGTTTTTCTCAGTTTGGACAAACTAGTTCGCTTGTATGTTTTCGTGTGTTTGATTTCATCGCGAATATCTGCGATTTTCTTCTTGAGGGGTTTTACATAGGTTTGCATTTCTTGTTTGAGGTCCTTGATATTTTTGTTAATAATCGCATTACATTTTTTAGAAGGAATATCATAATCCTTACAGTTACGTTTCAACTCATTGATGGGTTTCTGGTCTTTGAAATTGGCTTCAAATTCATCCAATGATTCTTGTAAGTCGGATTCTAGTTTTTGAATAGGTATATCTAATTCACTTGTAAGCGATTTCTTGATTTTAGTAATATCGAATTTATCAATGTCAGACAAATCCTTGATTAAAGGAACGCGAATTTGTTCTACACGTGGCTGTGAAAATTGTCTGGCGTCCTTTTCTCTGTTCAAGTAACTAATATGACCGGCAATATCATCTAAATATTTGGCACGGCCCTTTTTGGTGAATTCAGTGCCTTCTTCATTCAAATATTCTTTAGTGAAATCATCATATTCAAATGGCATTTGTTGGTCTTTCATCTTACACAAATTGACTAGTTGTATGAGTTCCATAGGAGATTCAGTAATGGGTGTAGCAGTCATCAATAAAAGTCTTACAGAATCCATGCCAGAGATTTCGTATGAAGCCATCAAAGACCTATGTAGAGCTTTCATATCTGGTCGTTCGATACTGGACAAATCTCCACCACCATACAATTTATGTGCTTCATCAATGATAATCAATGTTTTACGCAATGGGTCAGTGGCACCATTTTCGCGGACGAGTCTTTTGTAATACTCGTTTTTCTTGGACACTAAATTCGAGAACTGTTTGTAAGAAATAGGTCGAATACGCCAAGCGGGACTTAATAATCGCATTTGGCTTTCAATATCGGTAGGGATTTCTTCACCGGCCAATATTTTGTTACGGATATCTTCATTACAGACTTGCCCGAACATATTTTTCCAAATGTCGTTTTTCAAAGTGGTTCTGGTGACCCACAATATAGTATATCCTGTAGGAGCGAAGTTGGCCGATGCTGCGGCAATGGCACTACAAGTTTTACCAGTTCCAACACTATGCCATAATAGCATACCTTTTACTGGGCATTTGGGTGCGAAATAGTGGCGAATGAAGTCTTGTGTAGGAGTATAATTGAGGATAGATGAGTTGTTGGATTTGACAATTTCAGCTTCTTTAGGTTGAGGGCAATTTTCGGGTATGTCTTTAGGGACACACATATTTTCCATTTTGACTTCGTCCCATTTATAGTCGCTGTAGTTTTCTTGGATATAGGTTCTCATATTTTCGAAGTTGAGTGGTTTGGTGAATGGGGCATAAGGAAGAGCGATACCGGTTTCTCCGGATTCACTATCGACGGGTATCATATAGGGTATTTTGTATTTCTTACCGTCCATAAATACATATTGAGTTTCTGTAGGAAATACGGGTTCTTTTACGTCACCGCCTTTTTTCTTTTTAGGTGTTTCGATTTCATCGTCGCTATCATCATCGCCGGAAATAGAGAAGCTATGGATGTTTTCGTTGAGTTCATAATCGACGGAACCAATCATAGAAACTTTTTCTACTTCGGCTGCTAAATTCAAAAGATTAATGTTAAAGTTCATAGCTTTTAAATAGAGTTCAAATGCGGTGTTTGAGTCTTTGAAAGTGTTGGTAAGACTTTCTGGAATAGTAAGGTCATACACAAATACGTGAAGAGGCCAACCTTTTGTGGGGTGGAAGTCGAGGCCTTTTTGGCCACAAGTTCTAGTGCCTCTTCCGATGACTTGTTTTTGGTCGGCAGTGTTAACCGATGGTTCAAAGATGTGGACATACTTGATATCAAACAAGTCGATACCTTCTTTGAATCCACTGTCCATGACAATGATTCTTGCTAAATCGCCATAGACATTATCAGGTCTATCATTGAATTTGGCTAAAATGGCTTTCTTGGTTTTCACGGAAATGGGTTTATCATAAACACTTACGGAAGATAGTAAGAAAAAGTTGTGTCCCTTGGATTTGAGTAATTCTTCATTGGACAAGAGTTCCATAGGTCCATATGAACTATTCTTTTTGAGTTCGGCGTCATAAGCTAAAGTCCAGCCTTTTGAAATGAGTGCGGAGCTGATCATTTTAGGTCCATACGCGGCAGTCTTGATATCGGAAAATATGAAGTGTTTAAATTTCTTGCCGTATTTTGCTTTGTCTTTTTTGTCTAATTCTTGTATTTTATCCAACAAAACTTTTAATTTAGGTGAATAGTAGTCGATATCTTTTTCGAGCATTTCCGGATCGAAGTGTTTATTGTCGAACTTGTATCTTTTGTCTAACCTGCTCCAATTACTTTTTTGTCTCACACATAATGGATTATATTTAATTTCTGTTTTATTAAGAGACATAATAATATATATACTACAAATAAAATATCCTTCGTTTATATATACATAAAATGTCGAGAGTATGGAATGTAAATTTTTTGACTACACCTAAACTAGATGGAACACATTTAGGAGGAGGAATCCAAGGTGTATCTCCAGTCCAATCGGTATTAAACTACAAGGACGGTGAAAACACACTACAAAGAAAGGTTTTAGTAAAATCTTGGAATACGGCATACGCAACAGGAACTGTTAATGGATATAAGCGTGTAACAACTCCATTCCGTGCCGTAAATAATTCTGGTGATTTCTTGGCCCGTCAAAATTACAATTGTGGAGGTGCCAACCAAGTTAACGCAAGCCGACCCGGATACGGCCGCAACATCAGACACGCTAATTCTATTTGTGATCTTACAGGTGTCCCAGCTTCGAACTGTAATGTTCGCTGGGTGGCCGATTCATCTGATTATGTAAGATTTAGAAAACAACAAGCTTCAAACCGTAATTACAATGATAGAACTTTTGGAGGAGACGGTCACACTAACATGGTTGGTAATTATTATAATAGTGTTAGATCAATGACTGTATTGCCAGCATAATATGTTTGATCAAATGGCGTGAAAATATTTAGAGAGTATCCAACACATAAGCAAATAATTAATATGTTTGATATAAAATGTTAGCATATCTTATATCATAACAATGGCAGGAGTATATAAGTTTTTATCGATTCATTCATTGAATAATAGTATATTATCGAGTGTAAAAGCTATGCCTCTGAAAGACAGCACGAGTGATAACACAAGCACATTTTCACATAATCGTAGTCGTTATATGTCGGGGTATTTCCCACAAACGACTAGTCAAATCCAGCAAAAAAAATGGATGAATACAAACCGTGATGCTTCATCCGTAGCACACCGAAGAAGAGTAAACACAATTGGAAATGGCACACTTAATGCGAGTGAAGAACCAATGACATTTACATCATCCAATGAGACGAATAGTGCTAGAATGGCTTTGAACAAGGTGCGTGCTGGTGGTGCCGTGGTTCCGCCCAAGAGGACACACAGAATGGCTCATCTTTAAAACATTGGCATATGGCCGAGTGCGTGGTCACCGAAGTATATCATATTATTGTATTTTGCTATATTTTGAAATTGTGTGAATTCTTTTGTATTATTTTTGCGATGTTTAATTTCATTTAGTTTTATTTCATTTAGTTTATTGATGGTTGCTTTCATGCGGATGGTGAAATAGACAAGAATTGCTAAGAATAGAAGGAAAGTCATGATGTTTAAACCAATAGATTGTATAATTTGTGAATAACTTAGATTTTAGAATCAATTTTTTTATAAATTTATATTATATTCGATGTACAAATATTTAGCAGAATTTACTGGTTCTCTATTCTTCATCTATGTGATTATTGCTACAGGAAATCCATTGGCAATGGGTGCTGCCTTGGCCTTGGTTGTATTATTGACTGCTAAATTATCTGGTGGTCACGTAAACCCAGCAGTGACTCTTGCTATGGCATCTTTAGGAAAGATGGATACTGCTGAAGTGGTTCCATACATTTTGTCGCAAGTGTTTGGTGGATTTGTTGCGGTGGAATTATTTAGAAGATACAAGCTATAAATTCAAACATATGAAAATATAATTTATTGTTGATAACTTATATTTATAGATACAATAAGCGTAAGAAATATTTACTTTGATTTTTGAAGCATGCGAAACAAGATGTAGAGAGTAATAGCGGAAACGGAGCCAAAGAAGAATCCTTTGATATGGTCACCGTTATAAAATCCGGATGGTTTCAACTTCTTATTTTTTTGTTTGTTCAGTTCGATAGCTGTAGTGCCATCTTGTTCTTTATCCGCAACAGTAGCTATATAATGTGATCCGCGTGGTCCTTCTTGTGGGGAAAACGATACTTCCATTGGCGAAGAATTTCCTAAACCACCAAACTCTTGAATAGATGTCATATAAACTCTGTTGATAAAAATATATTAGTGTTTGTATAATTTTCGAACATTTTTTTTCAAAATTATACGATATGTGTTGTATTAAAAGTCAGCGGAGAATTCAAAAATGTTTTCATCCATTGTCTTATTTGCCAATGAATATTCGGAGTTGGTTCGCTCGAAGAAATTTACCTTAGATTCAATACTAATGAGTTCCATAAAATCAAAAGGATTAGGTGAATTGTAAATTTTATCACATCCTAATTGTAATGCCAATCTATCAGCAACAAATTCAATGTATTGAGACATCAATTTAGAATTCATACCGATTAAACGACAAGGAATAGCCTCCAAAATAAACTCCTTTTCAATATCCACGGCTTCTTTAATGATTTCAACAATCTTCTTTTTCTGGATTTTCTTTTGTAATTTAGAATACAATACCACGGCAAATTCACCGTGCATGGCTTCGTCACGCGAAATCAGTTCATTGGAAAAAGTAAGTCCGGGCATTAATCCACGTTTCTTAATCCAATAGATGGCGGCGAAACTACTAGAAAACATAAGCGATTCTACTACAGCAAATGCAATCAATCTTGTAGGAAAGGTGCTCTTTTTATCAGCAATCCATTTTTTGGCCCAGTTTGCCTTTTTAGCAATGCACGGGAAGTTTTCCACGGCTTTGAACAATTTTGTTTGTTCTTCTTTGTCTTTGATGAATGTATCAATCATAATACTGTAAGTTTCTGAATGAATGTTTTCCATCATAATTTGAAACCCGTAAAAAGCACGGGCTTCGGCCAACTGTACATCTTTCAAAAAACGTACAGCTAGATTCTCCACAATAATACCATCGGATGCCGAGAAAAATCCCAACACCATACTTATGAAATATCTTTCATCATTATTTAATTTCTCATTCCAATCCGTCAAGTCCTTTGAGAAGTCGATTTCCGTTGGAACCCAGAAACAATCCACAGACTTTTTGTAGAAGCTCCAGATTTCATTATCTTGAATAGGAAACATAACATACCTGTCGTTGTTTGGTGTCAAAATTGGGTCGGTTTGAGCGTTTTCTTCACTGGGTATTATTTGAGAATCTTCCATAATTCCTAAATAATATTATATGGATACTTTTATTTTCTTTCAAATAAATATTTATTGTAAAATATAAATATTTATTAACCTATATAAACATAATATTTCAGAAAAATATACATAAATATTTGACTCGTAAATATGAAGATTCGAACTCATACATATTGGTTTTCGGAGAAGGAATATTTTGAATGGTCTTTCCAATATTATTACACTTGTAACAAGTGGAAACATCAAAATAATACACGGACTCATATTCATTTTGTATGAGTATTCGAGATAAGATTATATACAATTTAATATATAGTATACTACATTGTATCTTTCATATTTTTATCATTATTCTATTCCTAATTGTAGGTCTATTTCATAGGTGTCTTCTCCTCGTTTCAACATTTCCTTTCTGAGTTTTTGTAGTCGTTTTTTATCGGAGCGGTTCAACTCCTTTGGCTCATCGGGTGCCTTTTCAATAGTGTTTCCAAGGGCATCTTTTTTCTCTTCGTCTTTGTTGAAATTTAGTTGTCTAGCGGCTAATTTTTCCGCCTTTTTTCTAGCCTTCTCTACTTCTTCCATCCATTCAGCTCCCATCACTGTTAATCTTCCTGATTCCAATATCCATTTTTCTGGACATAATGCTTCGTAAAATTCCGCATTGTGGGAAATCATAAACACACCGCCTTTGAACTCTTTAATTGCTAAGGCTAGAGCACCCAATGAATCGCGGTCTAAAAAGTTGGTCGGTTCATCTAAAATAACCAAGTGTGGCAGATTCCATAAACCCGCACCCAATACCACTTTCACCTTTTGACCACCAGATAAAGCACCCATACGAGTATGTTCCGCAAATGCCGGCTCCAATCCGAAACAATCCAAGTGTTTTTGAATTTCACCTGTAGTCAATTTACGTTGTCCCAATAAAGACTCCGCGGCGATTTGCTGGTCTTTTTCATCCAACAACTTCTTGTATCCCATTTCCAATAATTCTGTTCGAGTATGCCAACTGTCTTCACGACCATCGCCTTCCCAAACAACTTCGTATTCGTGTTCGCGTTTTCCTGTTCGACGTGCTTTCAATTCTTCGACGATTCCGGTTTTCTCTTCTTTGGCTTTGGCACGAATTGCTGCCATTTCTTCTTCCGACATCGTAATAGAATCTTTTTGAACAGCCTCTTTGTCAATACCACCACGATAACGCCACATAATATATTCAATGGGTGTTTTATCCAAATGATTTTCAATGTGGGCAAATGCGTGTTGTGCAACATACGCCACACGTAAATTAGGATGTCTTTCAACACCGCCTTGGTCAGGCTCCAATTCACCCACCATTAATTTCACCAGCGTGGATTTACCGGCACCATTGACACCGACAACTGCCACACGAGAGGCAAGTGAGCATTGAATCGAAACATCAATCAACTGTGGATGTGGAGCGGTTGGATATTGGAAATATATGTTTTTAGTCTTCAGTACGGCCTTTGTCAAGGATTTAACGCCTTCTAATGGACCGGGTTCAGGGAAATTAAATGCCACGATATCGCTGGATAATTCATAATAAGCCTTTGCTTCAGGTTTCTGTTTGACGAACTCCGACAAATTACCACGATATGATTTCAATTTCAAATTTTCATAATGTATGATATTTGTACACACAGCATCCAAAAATTTAGTGTCGTGAGAAACTAATAAACAAGTACACGTCTTCAAATTAATCAAGTAATCAGTCAACCACTTAACAGCAAATTGGTCCAAATGATTTGTAGGCTCATCCAACAATAACATATCAGGATTCAATAACATTGCTCTTGACAATGCCAATTTCATACGCCAACCTCCAGACAAAGTGCTCACACCCGCATCTAGTGCGGCAGCTGTCCTTGAAACACCGAATCCCATCGACGTCAACATCTCTTTCACAGCATCCTCACTACAACCATTTTGTTTGACCTTCTCGTCACTCATTATGTATTCAATCACAGCCATATCTGCCTTTTCTCCAATGATTTCACATTCGACATACACAGTGATTAATTCTGTAGGAAATCCCTGTAAGTTACCTCCAGCAATGGACTTCATCAATGTAGATTTTCCGGCACCATTGGGTCCTACCAGACCATACTTGCGGCCAATTTTTACGCGAAATGGTGTTTGATGAAGCAACACACGAGTTCCATATGCCAGAGAAAATTGTGCGTTACATAGGTCTTCTTCTTCATCTTCTGGGTCGACTTTATCGGGGGTCAAGTTCGCAATACCCTCTTTATGAACCTTTTCTACAATTTCTTTCGTTTGAGTTTTTTGGTGACAATCTAAATAAGGAGTCAAACAGGCAGACCAGTCATCATACAGACGATTATTAGATTGTATGAGTCCGACACAACATTTCGCCATATGGTCTAGTAAACGGCCATTTTGTTCAGGCATTTTTGCTTCTTCTACACTTGTGACTATCAATTTACGAACCTCATCGTATTTCATTACATTGTCGCTAATTTCGGCAGCTTCGCTACTGACCCGATGAAGGGTGTCTAGAGAGTTTTGACACACTTTACGGACTTCTTCAATGGCGATTTCGTCGATACCTCTTTCTAATACAGGTTTCAATATTGGATAGAAAAATGCGGCAGTTCTTGGGTCATTGACGAGTTTACACATATTACCAATAACTAAGGCGGCACGACGTTTTACGGCGACTTTTTTCTCATACATACCTTTTTTCAAAATAGGAACCAATAATCCTAAAGTAGACATATCAACTTCATTTATGAAACTCGTCGCAACAAGAACATCGAGTGCTTGTTCGGTATATTTCACTGGTTCCATATAGGCCTTAATTACATCGGGAATGATTTTAGTAATATCGACATTATCGATGACAGAACATAATTCTTCGAAACATAATTGTGTTTGTTGTTTGACATCTGGTTTAATATCTCCGGCCATATCGATGAGTCGCAAAATCATATCTGGTAAATTGAACTTAACAACCGTTGTTTGATGTTTGGCGAAAGAACCGAGCAAAATAAGGGCACCTTTTTTGATTTGCCATTTCATAGAAGTGAAATTTTCATACAAAATATTCATGTATTCTTTCATGGCAAATGGGTTCATTTTTTTGATGATTTGTTCCCCGACTTCTTTTGCTTGTTCCATAGTATTTTTATTTGTGAGTTTATTGAGAATTTCTGGCAAAATGTCGATGAGGAATGGTTCAATTGTCAAGTCTTTGTTTTTGATGTATTCCAACATTTCTTGATAAGAATCATTTTGGATAAATCCGCGTAACACTTCGCTGGTAGACTCGATGTAAGTCATAATAAATCAATAATGATGTGTTTTTATATAATTTGAAAAAATGATTATATAAAATTTGCAATATTATTTGAATTTATTGTTGTTCTTTCTGAGTTCTTGATAATGATTTATGTAAGATATTTTTTTTCGTTTTGTTATTGGATGGTTCTTCAACTTCTTTAACTGATTCTTTATTGCCACTTTTTTCCATACAATATTCGTAACCATCTTTTATGGTTTCTTTTATTGTATTAATAATTTTTCCCAAGACCACCCGTAACAGGTCTTTGTTCTTTTCAAAGGTTTTGTTCAGTTTCATGGATTCAATCGATATAATGATTTCGTTTATTTTTTCAATAATTTGCTTTCTGAAGGTAATCATTTTGCGTGTGAATTCGATGTTTTTGGATATATTGACTTGTAACCTAAATTTCTCAAAGTCGGATTCAAATAATTCTTTCCTAGTGAATATATTGATGTCGATATTCTTCAAATCGGTTTCAATAACTTCTTGAAACTGTGCTAGTTGTCTACCATTGATTTTCAATTCATTGATGTTCTTCAACAAAATACGTGGTTTATCGAAGATTTCCTCAATATCAAATAATCTATCTATTTTATTCATTTCCTCTTTCAAGTTGATTTTTTCTTCACAATAAAAATCGTTGTCGGCTTCTATATCTGTTGGAAATAAAGAAATCAACCATCCGTATTTCGATATGTTATCATACGCATTTTTTATGTTTTCACGTTCGTAAATCAAATATGCGGGAATTGATGTAAGTAATGCTGCTAAAAATGTTTGACTGATGATTACTTTAAACATTAATGAAATAATAATGGACATACTTGGAAACAATGAAGTTTCAGCGAAAGATTCGGTAGAAGCCAAAATATCACTTCCAATTGTAACAGCATCTGGGACAATCGTAGAAGTTGTGAATTTTTCCATAGTATTTACAGCATTTCCTATATTATTCAGTTGGTCACCAATGATTGTTTCCGTTCCACTAGCCAATGGGATGACTGCGTCATTTATAGTGAATTCTCCCACAGTTTCTAAAGCTTCGGCACCCCTTTCAGCAATGTCTAATGTATACATTGGAACATTTGACATAATCATATATGTATCATTTACTAATTCACCGGGCCAGCTCCCAATCGACGCTAGCCATTCGTATGGTGCCATTACAAAATCACTTGTATGAAGGAATCTAGAAAGACTATCAAATGTCAAATAATTGTTGTCACCTACACCGATAATT
>CEOO01018719.1_pt1 | contig 11914 bp, 13 predicted proteins | sample 530321 | NCBI WGS metagenome assembly CEOO01 (sample SAMEA2619927, study PRJEB7988) | marine metagenome | biome: marine biome (ENVO:00000447); feature: surface water layer (ENVO:00002042); material: "saline water (ENVO:00002010), including plankton (ENVO:xxxxxxxx)" | depth 5 m
AGTAAAAGAATTAGAGGGTAAATAATGGCTACTCCAAGTTCAGGTGCTATAAGTTTGAATGATATGCACGTTGAGGTAGGTGGCTCTTCTGGATCTACAGTATCAATAAATGATTCCGATATAAGAGCATTAACAGGCAAAAGCTCAGGTGCTACAGCTTCTTGGAACGACTACTATAACAAAGCAAAAGATTGGAGTTTTTCAATGACTGTTGGTCAAACAGATGTTTATTCTGCAGGAAGTCAATATGTAGCAGCTTCGCATCTGAGATATAGAGGCTACAATACTACCTTCAGACCTAGTGGCACAAACTATGGATCTATGACTGATTATTCAGACTCTGATTTTTTAGGCGGACAAACTATAGAAACTTTTAATGTTGTTGGAAATAGCGAAGTTACTACGGCTCAAGACACTGTAATGTTGTTTGCGACTGACAGTTCTTCGGCACTTGTTGCTAACAACGATACTGCATTTAAAAAAGTTACTATAAACGGAAATGTTTACAACAGAAGTGATGCTACTTATACAGGTTCTTCTGGAGATAGAAGTCAATGGCAATGGACAATAAATCAAACTGTTCCAAACAACAATACTTCTGCTTTGACTCCTTTTACTGCCCCAGGCAATTCTTGCTCTATTGCATTTAGCAGAAATCCATGAGTAAAACAAAACTAACAAAATACACAGAAGAATTTGGAAATATAGGGATAAATCCTGATGTTGATGAAAATGACAAGCCGTTTAATAGAATATCTTTATGGGTAAAAAATCCAATTACAAAAGAAAATTTGCGTTATGAATGGAACAAAACAGATAGCGGAATAATTCTTAATGAAGAAGATGATGGCACTTATGTAGAAACTAAAGATGTCGAGTATTATCAAAAATTGTGGGAAGCAAATACTTATCAAGATTTTTTAACTTTTTCTACTTTAATACCGCCTGAAGAAACAGATACCTATAATATTGAAAATAACATGGCCGTTCCAAAAAGCACAAAAACTTATGATGAAGTTTATGTAAATAAAAAATTAGTGAGATCTGATTACAATATAGGATTATGGCAATCCGATAAGTTAATAGAAGAAGTAGAAAAAGTATTTGGCAAGGATCAAGAATGGAAAAAAAACAGATTTAATATTATTGGCACTTATCAGGAGCATGATGATGCACCTTTGAGACCGCCATACACAAATGTAAAAACATATAGTTGGTATAATGTTTTTACAGATGTCCCAGAAGATATTCTAGAAGAGTTTAAAGTTCCTGATGTGGGCTACACATACAAAGAATGGAACGCTATAAAATACAATACAGTAACAGGAAAAAAACAATTTAAGTTGGTTATAGCAGATACGGAACATACAAGTAATTATCAAAAACACCCTAACACTTTTATACCAAGACCTGAAGTTCCTGTTTATGCACCATCAACTTTCTTTTTTGCAAAAATTTTTAATGAAGATGGTACAGAAGCAGATGAGTATGATGTTTTCTTTACAACCACTAAAGATATTATGAAAGAATTTTGTAAAGAAAAAAATTTAAATTTTCCTGTTCCAGAAAACAGAGAAGATGATTTTATTTGGATATACGGCTTAGTTTATGATAAAAAAACTTTAGAAATTAAACAGGTAAAAGGTTATATTCGTTATCCTACAGACCAAGGCGAATGGCTATAAAGTTAGACACAAAAAAAATAGACAAAAAATTCTACAAAAAAGTAGAAGAAGAAAAAAAATTACACAAAGAATTTAGAAAAAAATTTTATAATTAATTATGTTTGGTAATAGTGCATTTGCAGAAACTCCTTTCGCAGCTCTTGGAGGGGTTGACGGAAGTGTAAGTGTAAATTTAACTGGCCAAGCTGGTACTGGAGCTGTAGGTAGTTTTACTTTTATAGGTAAAGCAAATGTAACACCTGCTTCACAGGTAGGGACTTCTGCTTTAGGCACAGCTACTGTTGATGCTGAAGCAAGTGTCACTCTTTCTGGTCAAGCAGGTACATCAGCACTAGGTAGTCCAGCACTTACTGCTGATGCCATAGTTAGTGGTTACGGTAATAACCCTGACGAACCTTTATCAGCACTAACAGGTGCGGTAAGTGGCGTAGGTGTAAATGGAAGTGTTGTAGCAATTTTACCAAGCGTTTCAGCAAATGTTGGTTCTGTAAGTGTAAGTATTACGGCAAAAGCAAATGTTTCAATACCTTTGGCTGATGAAGGAGAATCTGCTTTAGGTACTGTTGTTACTATATCTAAATGTAATGTTACTCCAAATACTTTAGTAGCTACTGGGAATGTAGGATCTACAACTCAAAAGGGTTTTGCAAATACAAATTTATCAAGCCAAATTGGTACAACATCTTTAGGAACGCCTAGTACTTCTATAAGTATTTCAGTTTCTTTAAGCGGAGTTGCTGTAACTGGCTCTTTAGGAACAGTTACCCAAAAATCATCAAATAGAGTATCTGTATCAGGTATAGCTGCAACTGGCTCACCTGGATTACCAACTTTTATAGGTAAAGCTAATACCTCTGTTGTTGGAGTACAATCTATTGGTTCTGTAGGCACAGTATTAGTTTGGTCAGATGTAGATCAAAGTCAAAGCTCTAATTTTAATCAAACTACCAATACTCAAACGCCTAGTTGGTCAGGTACAAATGAAGATCAAAGTTCCAATTTTAGTCAAACTACTAACACACAAACACCTAGTTGGTCGGATGTAAATGATTCAGAAACGCCTTCTTGGGAAGAAGTAGCTTAAAAACAATAATTTAATTATAATTTAGCAGAGGTTAAAAATGGCTAGTTCATACGAAAACGATTTAAGATTGGAGGAAATGGGTACAGGAGAACAAATTGGTTCTTGGGGTACTACAACAAATACAAATTTAAGCCTGATTGCAGAGGCTTTTTCTTATCAAACAGAGGCAACTTTTAGTTCAGATGCAGATGTAACTGCAACAATAGCTGATGGAGCTTCAGATAAAGCTAGAGCTTTTTATTTAAAAGTTACATCTTCAGGCAGTTTGTCTGCAACTAGAACTTTAACAATAGCTCCAAATACTTTATCTAAAGTAATTTTTATTGAGAATGCCACTTCAGGATCTCAATCTATAAATATATCACAAGGATCAGGTGCAAATGTAACTGTAGGAAATGGTCTTACAAAAGCATGTATTTTAGACGGAGGTGGTTCAGGTGCTGTAGTTTATGACATGTTTGATAAAATTGATTTAGGTGCTAATGCTAAAATTAATGGAGGCAGCTTTGGTATAACAGCTTCAGAAACAGTAGCTTTGACTAACAAAACTATAGACTCTGACAGCAACACTATTACTAATATTGTAAATGCTGACATAAAAGCTGCAGCTGCAATAGATGCTACAAAAATAGCAGACGGCTCAGTAACAAGTACAGAGTTTCAATACATCAATACACTTTCATCTAACGCACAAACTCAAATAAGTGCAAAACTAAATGCAGCTTTACCTAATGATGCTTGGATTAGTTCTGCTGATGGAAGGCAAAGGCTTTATTTCACTACAAACGCTAATACTGTAATGCAATTTGATAGTCAATGGAGAGTAGATAACAATTCTGGCTCTACTATGTTAAGTTGTGATACTGGCGGTAATTTTGTAGCTACAGGTAATGTTTCTGCTTATTCTGATTTAGCACTTAAAGAAGATATTTATCAAATTGAAAATGCCTTAGAAAAAGTAAAAAAATTAAGAGGTGTGCATTTTACTCGCAAGTCCGACAATACAAAAGAAATCGGAGTTGTAGCTAATGAAGTAGAAAAGGTAATTCCAGAGCTAGTAGATGAACATCAAGACAAAGATTTAGGTGTAGTAAAAACTATGAAGTATGCAAATACTGTTGGTTTATTAATTGAAGCCGTAAAAGATTTAAGTAATCAAGTAGAAGAATTAAAAAATGTCTCTAGCGACTAGCGGTTTAATAACTCTTGACCAAATACATGTAGAAGCAGGTGGGACAACTACTACAGCTTGTTCTGTAAACGACCAAGACATAAGAAATTTATATGAAGCTCCTGGCAGAACTATAAATAACACTCAAGGAACTACAATAAATTTTGGAGATTTTTATGGAGCTTCTAATGATCCAAGAATATCTTTGACTGGATCTCCAAGTTTAAGTGGAACTTTAACTATTAACGAAAGCTATACAACAACCTATATAGTTAATAACCAAATAACTACAAGGTTTAACGGGTTTGTTGCTAGTAGCTATGGTACTTCAGGAAGCTCTGGAGGTGGCACAAAAGGAGCTTGGTTAAATGGTTCTGAAACTTGGATGAATGTAGGAGTGGAAGCTTTTTTCTGTTCTAGCACTCCATACGTTCTTGGTATGTTTAATCCTAATAATACTTATAGTTTTGTAATAGATAAGCCTGTTTTTAACTCTGGTTGGACTTCTATTTCTTTATATCATCCTTACAGTAATTATAGCAATCCTTATGTATTTACAAGAGCTTCTGCAAGTTATTCTTATACTCAATCGCAAACAGGAGTTACAATTTGGAGTTGGATATTAAATGCTGACCAAACCTCCGCTTCTAATAACTTATTGCTTGGCTCACCAAGAACGAATCAATTACAAGGTACAAGCTATCAAACTTTAGTAATAGCATGATATATTAGGAGGTATTATGGAAATTATTATTTGGTTAGGTCTCTCTTTAATTATTGCAAAAGCACTATTAAAAGCTTTAGCTCCTTATACCAATAGGGCTTTAGATGAAAAATTAAAAGAATATTGGGATAATTTAAGGAGTTATTTTTAATGGCTAGATCAACTGTTAACGAAGTTGATAAAAGGCTTTCAGCACATGAAGCTGCTTGTGAACAGCGTTGGCGAGAAAATTGGAGAAGATTGGAAAATATTGAAAATGGCATTATGTCTTTAAACAAACTGATTAGAAACAGTTTAATTTTTTCTCTCACTATATTTTTGGGAATTACAGGATTTCTAACAAAAATTATCTTTTTTTAAATGCAAGAACTTTTAAATCTGTTGAAGCTTCACGAAGGCTTTGTAAGTCATTGTTACGACTGTAGTGAAGGCTACAAAACTATTGGCTTTGGCAGACTTATCGATAAAAAATTAGGCGGAGGTATTACAGAAGAGGAAGCAGAATATTTACTAAAAAATGATGTAAATAAATCTGTAAATGTTTTACAAAATAAATTAGATTTTTTTTCAGAACTATCAGAAGTAAGAAAAACTGTTTTAATTGATATGTATTTTAATATGGGGAACAGATTGTTTAAATTTGAAAAGACACTTGAGCATGTTAAAAACAAAAATTTTACTGAAGCCGCAGAAGAAATGTTAAACAGCAGATGGGCTGGCCAAGTTGGTCAAAGAGCTGTTAGGCTTTCCAAAATGATGGAGTCTGATGTTTATCCTTTTTAAATATGACTCGCCAAACAGAACGGATTGGAAGATCAGGCGAATACGCAGTAGCTAGTTTTTTAAGTTTAGAAAGCGATACTGTTCATGTCTTACCGCATGGTAGTCATGCTGACATAATATTTGAAATAAATGACATTATGTACAAATGCCAAGTAAAAACTTGTTCAAAAAGGAAAATGTGTCATAAAACTCACAAAAGAGTAAATTGGTGTTTTGACATGCGTAGAGGGGCTAATACAAAACTCAGAGATTATAAAAAAGGTATGGTTGACCTTTATGCTTTTTATTGTTTGGAATACAATACAATAGTATTTAAAATTTTTAAGGATGGCAAAAGAACAAAGATAACTTTTAAAGACTCTCTTATGAAAAACATAAATTCTAAAGAAAGTTTGTATGATGCTCTTAACAAAATAAAAGATGGCTTTAATTAAGTATAAATTTAAACCTGGCATAAATAGAGAAGGAACCTCTTATTCTAATGAAGGAGGTTGGTTTGATTGTAATTTAGTTAGATTTAGAATGGGATTACCTGAAAAATTTGGTGGTTGGGCTAAACTTTTATCTTCTACCTTCAAAGGTACTGCACGTTCTTTATTTAATTGGATTGCTCTTGATGGTGCTAGATATTTAGGGATAGGAACGCATTTAAAATTTTATATACAATCAGGATCTTCTTTTCACGATATTACACCTATAAGAAAAACTGTATCAGGAAGTGTAACCTTTACCAAAACAACTAATGGCTCTAGCTCAATAAAAGTAACTGATTCTGGACATGGTGCTAACCCTGGCGATTTTGTAACTTATAGTGGTGCAAGTAGTTTGGGTGGAAACATAACCGCAGCAGTTTTAAATCAAGAGTATCAAATACAATCTATTTCAACTGCAAACGGTAATGAATATTTTATAAATGCAGTTGATACAAGTGGCAACGCTGTAACAGCTAATTCAAGTGATAACACTAGCGGAAGTGCAAATGCTGAGTACCAACTTATAACAGGCTTAGATGTTTTTGTAGAAGGTACTGGTTGGGGTTCTGGTGCTTGGAGTGCAGGTGGTTGGGGATCATCTAGTCCTCTTTCTGCTTCTAACCAACTAAGAATTTGGTCGCAAGATAACTACGGAGAAGATTTAGTTATAGGTGTTAGAGGAGGAGGTATTTTTAGATGGGATGAATCTTCAGGTACAAACACAAGAGCTGTCGAATTAAGTTCAATTACTGGAGCAAATTTAGTTCCAACCAAATGTATTAAAGTTTTGACTTCCGAAACAAATAGACACTTAATAGTTTTAGGAGCAGATCCTATAAGTGCAGGAGCTCGTACAGGTACTTTAGATCCTATGTTAGTTGCCTTTTCTTCTTCAGAAGATTTATTAGATTTTGAACCAAGAACAACAAATACCGCAGGTAGTGTAAGGCTTTCATCAGGTTCTCAGATTGTTGGTGGAATAAAAGCTAGGCAAGAAGTTGTTATTTTTACTGATACTTCAATTTACAGTATGACAAATATAGGGCCGCCTTTGGTGTTTGCTATTAATTTAATTGATGAAGCTGCTGGATTGATAGGCCCTAATGCTTGTGTAAATGGACCAGAGGGTGTTTATTTTATGGGTAAAGATGCTTTTTATGTTTATAAAGGAGCAGTTAGCGAACTACCTTGTACTGTAAAAAATTATGTTTTTTCAGATTTCAATACAGCACAAGCATATAAGACTTTTGCTTTTACCAACAAACAACACTCTGAAATTGGTTGGTTTTATCCTAGTAGTTCTTCTCAAGAAAACGATAGATATGTTATTTACAACTACCAAGAAGCAGTTTGGTATTACGGACAACTTACAAGAACATGTTGGTTAGATACAGGAGTTGTGTCTTATCCACAAGCTACTGCTAATAATTATTTATATCAGCACGAAATTGGTTTTAATGATGATGGTAGTGAAATGCAAAATGTATTTATTGAGTCTGGTGATTTAGATATACAAGATGGAGAAAACTTTTCTTTTTTAAAAAGGCTAATACCTGATGTTAAGTTTCTTACAAGCGATAGCTCAACTAATGTAAATATAGAGACTAAAGTTAGAAACTTTCCTGGCGACAGCCTTTCTTCTGTAGCAACTTCAACTATCAGCCCAACTACAAAACAATCTCATATAAGAGGTAGAGGAAGGCAAGTGGTTTTTAAAATAAAATCTAATGATGGCGATTCAGGAAATGATGGAGTTGGTTGGAGATTAGGAGATACTAGATTAGACATACAGCCTGATGGCAGAAGATAATGTCCAAATTGTTCAAAACAGCTTTGCCTTTTGCTACAACCGAAGTTTCTCCACAACTTTATAATAGACTAGTAAGAATACTTGAATTAAATGTTGGTAGCTTTGATCCTGATAGGACACCACACTTTACACAAACTGAATTAAACACTTTAGATTTTCAAGAAGGTGATGTAATATGGAATACAACTGTTGGCTCTTTACAAGCTTATTTAGGCAACAGATTTGTTCAGTTAACAGAACCAACTTTAAAAAGTGCTGGTTTTGAACTGCTTGGCTCAGTAGGTACGTTGAAAATAGACGTTAAACTTAGTGGTGGTATTAAAATAGAGTTGTAGCCCCACTATTGCTTATAATAAAATAACAAGATGAATGAACAAATAACTGGTCTTGCAAGTTTAGGAAGATACGAAGATAACAGAATAGCACACGTTGCTGATGGGGAAATGATTGTTCCACCATTAGCTATTTCTTTAGCTACGAAAAGGCAAATATTCAGAGACATGTTAAATCAGGGTATTAACCCTGCTAATTATATTGTGGGTAGCTCTATGGGCATCAACCCTAATTCAGGATTGCCAGAGTTCTTTTTAAAAAAACTTGTAAAAAAAATAATAAAACCAGTAAAAAAAGTAGTTAAATTTCAAACAGGATTAGTAAAAAAAGTAGTCAAAAGTAAATTATTTAAAAAATTAGCACCTTATGCAGGAATAATAGCAGCTCCTTTTACAGGTGGATTATCTGCTGCTTTAATAGGTGGTTTAGGTGGTTTGGCTTCAGGAAAAGGTCTCAAAGGCGGAATTATGGGAGCTCTTGGAGGATTTGGTGCTAGTGCTGCTTTAGGAAAATTAGGACTTACAGCTTCTGCTATTAAAGGGGCTGGTGGATTAGGTGCTGCTTTAAAAGCCGTTCCTGCTAAATTAGGATTAGGTAGTGGTGGTATTAAAAGTTTATTTGCAGGTAAAGGCGGTTTTGGTAGTCTTTTAGGAGGCGGAAGTGGAACAGGAGGAATAACAAGTTTACTTGGATCAAGCCAAAGTCCTTTTATGACGTTAGCAAGAAGTGCAATATCAGGAGATTCTAGTCCTTTAAAAACTCTTGCATTGAACAGAATGAGTAGATCAAGTAATCCATTAGTAAGAATGGTTAGTAATGCTTATGGCCAACAAGTAAGCGATCCTAATGATCCAGATGCAATAAATCGTGAGTACGATATTTATAATGAAAATCTCATGAAACAATTTTACGACCAACAAATGAAAAATGCCGCTGCCCTTGCTGCTCCAGCAGGAGCATTAAGTTATTACGCAGCAAAAAAAGAAGCTGACAATCCTTTACAAGATGTAAGAGACACTATTAGACCAGATTTAAGAATGGCTGATGTATATGGTCAGGGCGGTTTTGATTTAGGATTTAGAGGATATTATGATGGGGGACCAGTTAGAAATTTGCAAAATAACCCTTTATTAAAATTTAGAAGGGCTTTGCCTTCGTTTAACCGTACAGCAAAATTTTTAAATACGCCTGTTAGAGATGCTGCTAAAGATCTAGGTTCTTCTTTATATGATTTTTATCAAATAACTCAAAGTCCTGAGCAAATTGGTGTTCTTGCAGCTAGAGCTCAAAAAGATTTTGAAAGAACTATGGCAGAAGCTGAAGAACTTTTTAATGATGGGACTAAACCTATTCAAGAATTTGTAGAAAAAGTAAGACAAGGTTATAAAATGGAAAAAGAAAGAGAAATTACAGGCTATGCTGAAGGCGGAGAAGTCTTAGATATGAGATTTGGTGGGGAATCTATTGGACCAGGGACAGGAACTTCTGACGACATACCAGCTATGTTATCTGATGGTGAGTTTGTTATGACTGCTTCTGCTAATAATGGTATTGGCGGTTATAAAATTACTAAAGAAAAAGACAGTTTAACTTTAATACCAAGCGGTAAGCCAAATAGAAAAAAAGGTGCACAAAATATGATGAACCTAATGAAAACTTTTGAAAAATACAACGAGGGTAAAGCATAATGAGTTACGGCATACCCACTCTTGCACCTGGGCAACAAGTATCTGATGTTATAGGAGATCCTTATACCCGAAGTTTATATTTTGGCACAAGCACTACCCCTGGTTTTATAAACCAATTACAACAAGTTGCTAGAAAAAGATTTGCTGAACCTCTTCCTGAGTTAAAAATAGCAGACCTAACAGATTTAGAACAAACAGGATTAGATAGATTAAGAAGCGGTATTGGTGGTTACGAAAGATTTCTAACTTCAGGTGAAGATCAATTAAGTGCAATAAGAAATCTACAAGATCCTTTTGCTTTCAGACAATTTGAAAGTCCTTACCAACAGGCAGTAATTGATCAAGCTACTGAGGATGCAATAAGAGGCTTTGATATGTCTGAAAACCGTAGAAGGTTTAGAGATTTACAAACAGGCGGAGAATCTGCTTTTGGTTCAAGAGCAAGATTAGGTGCACAAGACAGAATGGAAGAATTCAGTAGAGGTTTGACAAAAGAACTTGCAGGTCTAAGACAAGCTGGCTATCAAGACTCTTTGCAAAGAGTCCAAGATCAAATCAACACAAGAAGAAATTTATTTGGAGACTTCAGAAATCTTGCAGGAGATACCCAAAGATTATCTCAGGCAGGAATTCAAAATATTATGAGTATAGGTAGCACTCCTAGAAGAATAGATGACGCTAGAAACTTAGCAGCTTTCAATAGGGCAACTTTACAAAGAAATGATCCTATGGCTGTTATGCAGGCCTTGAGTCAAATTTTGCCAAATTATTCTCCATCTACAGCTACAGTAGATTCAAAATACGGTAGGAGACCAAATCCTACAGCAGTAGGTTTGGGTAGTTTCTTAAATACTTTTTCTCAATTTATGCCTAACTTAAACACATTTGCTAGACAACCTATGGAACCTAGAGTTTATGGTCAAAATCCTAACAATCAGAGCAGTCAACAAAATAATCAACCACAAGCTCAAACTGTTCCGCAAAATAATCAGGCTATTTCTGTTTATAATCCTCAAAACAATTCGCAAACACAACCTATTGGATATTATAATCCTGCTCCTCAATATTTCTAATGGCAATAACAGATAGAGAAATGTTTCGACAGACTTCATATAGAAGTCCTGATGTTACTGTAATTGGTGAAAGCGGAGGCGGAGTCAGGCCAGAAGTAAATATAACGCCTCCTACTACTGAGATAGATATTGGTGGTTTTGATCAGCCAGAGTTTGATGTCAATCCTATTATGGATGACATACCTACAGAAACTCCTGAGTTGATTACAGATTTTGGACTTGGAGAAAATCAAATCAAACTTTCTACTGGTGAAATTATTACACTTGATCCAACGTATCTATCAAATATAGTGAACAGTAACTCTTTCTTTAATTTAGATATTTATGGAATGTTAAATAGTCCTGATGTTCTTTTGGGTAATAATGTAGAGAGAATAGTTAGTGAAGCTTTAGAAAATAGAGGGGGTGCAGAAACTTTATTTAGAAATCCTATGGTGCCTTATAGAATGGCTAAAGATTTTTTTGTAGAAGGTGGTGAAGAGCTTATGAACTGGTATCGAAGATTAGGATATATGGCACAAAACAATCCTGATTTTGTAGCAATTTACAATCCTGAAAAAGCTAGAGAGTTAAGACAAAAGATTGCTAGAGATGAAATTGATCCTTTTGAAAAAATTGATGATTTTTATGTATCACCCATAGCAGATGAAGATAAGAATCTTGGAGAGGCTTTGCAAAGTGCCTTCAGAAGTAAAGAATCTTTAGATAATCTTTTTCGAGCAGCTCAATTACAAAGCGAAATTGACGATTTAGATAAACCAAGTCAAACTCAAATGGAATCTGATGTAACCGAAGAATTACCTACAGAAGAAATAGCAGCTAACACTATTGAAACTCAAGAAGATCCAACTCTTGTTTCTGAGGATATTGATACACAAGCAGATTTAGAAAGAAGAATCAAAGAAGGTCAATCTCAAATGGCTCTAAACAAAATAGATAGAGAGTCTTTAACTGAAAAAGAAAGAGAAAAAAGAATTAGAGAAGATATAGAAGAAACTGAATTTGAAGTAAGTAAAGAGCAACAAGATAAATTTTTTGCTGACGAACAAAAGTACATAAAAGATTTAGCTATTGCAGAAACTTTTGGTGG
>CEOO01095625.1_pt1 | contig 11905 bp, 8 predicted proteins | sample 530321 | NCBI WGS metagenome assembly CEOO01 (sample SAMEA2619927, study PRJEB7988) | marine metagenome | biome: marine biome (ENVO:00000447); feature: surface water layer (ENVO:00002042); material: "saline water (ENVO:00002010), including plankton (ENVO:xxxxxxxx)" | depth 5 m
GCCCAAACGATCGCATCTTCTACTGAGAGCTTTCTACCAACATCTATCCCAATTCTATTCTTCATTAATTAAATTCCTCCAGTTATTAGACTAATCTCGAGCAATTTGTGGCAACCATGTTGATAGTTCTGGCACTGCAATCAAAATAAGCAGAAAAACAATGATCCCGATAAAAAATGGCGTATTTGCTCTCAAAACTCGGATTTGGTCTACATTGGCGATTCGACCAGCGACTATTAGCGCAATAGCCATCGGAGGGGTAACTTGGCCAATAACTACCGCAATTACCATCAATACCCCAAAGTGTATGAGATCCACATCAAAAGCTATGAGAGTCGGCAGAATAATGGGCAACAGTACTGGAATGAGCGGATCCAGTATCATACCAGCTACAATGGCAAGTAATATCAGTGCAAAAATTCGGAGATACTCACTGTCTACAATAACTACTGTGTCAATAATCCTAACGAGAAACTCGGGCACATGTGCATTCGTAAGTCCAGCACCAAGTGCAAAAGACAGGCCTACAATGATCAGCAGTTCTCCGGATAATTGAACAGAGTTCACCAAAACTCTGTATAGGCCAGAAATAGTCAGTGATTTGAAAATAAATGCCGATATAAAAAATGCATATACAACAGCAAACGCTCCAGCCTCTGAAGGCGTAAAAATGCCCAGCACCATCCCACCTACAATGATTAGTGGCACACCAAAGGCTAAAACTGCTCGTTTCCCTGAACGCCAAACATCATCAAGTCTAAACACCGAAAAAGGTAACCAACCTTTTTTTCTCGCCAAGTATGCAACGATAAGCATCTGGCTAAGACCAAGAAGCAGGCCTGGAATTAGCCCAGCCAAAAAAAGTGCACCAAGTGAAACCCCGGTTACGGCAGAATACAGTATCATTGGTGAGCTAGGGGGAATCATTGGGCCAATGCCAGCAGAAGAGGCAGTCAAAGCAGCGGAGAAGTCTGCTGGGTATTTTGCCTCTTTCATTGCTGGGATAACTATCGAACCTGTGCCAGCCAAATCAGCGGTGGAGGAGCCAATCATCCCACCAAAAAACATACTAGTTACAACATTAACGTGCGCAAGACCCCCCCGTAACGAACCAACCAAAGCACGCGCAAAATCGAATAATCTACCAGAAATGCCACCCGCATTCATGAGCCCTCCAGCCAGGACAAACAGCGGTAAAGCAATCAAAACAAATCTACCCAAGCCGGACATCATCGTTTGAGGCAAGCTAATAGCCCAAGCATCAGAGAAATATATGCCAGAGAATACGCCAGCCATCACTGCTACCAACATCGGAACTCTGAGTACCAACAGCAAACAAATCAAAAAAATTGAGATGCCAGCACCAATCAGAGGCGTCATTTTTTTGCTCCACTGAACTTTTCTAACGAATACTTCTGACGCCAAACCATATAAAATTCTGCAAAATAGGCCATTGCAGCGCCAGCCATACCCCAAACTAGCGCAGATGTGGAGAACCCAGTGGGTAATCCAACATATAATGCTTCATCACCGCCAAAAAGAAAAACAAACTCAAGCGAAACAATCGCCATACTTATTAAAATTAATATGTTAAGTGAGTACCCAAAATAAGCGATGGCTGGTTGACATCGTTTTGGTATTTTTTCAAAAAAATAATCGATCTTGATCATTGTACCTCGACGAACTGATAAAAAAACACCAGTCATTGCGAGCCACGGCATAGACATTTGAACCAACTCTTCAGCCCAAGAAAAGCTATAATTTAGAGCATAACGACTGAAAGCGTTGGCAAAAATAACAACCACAATCATAACCAGCACTGAAACCCCAACAGCCTCTACCAACCGGTTAACACATTTATCTACCAGACCAGAATTCTCGTCCGGATCGGCAAGCTCCAGTCTCTTGGTTGCCTCCTCAATTTTTTCAGACAAATTTTTCAAAAAAAACCCCAAAATCAAAGCTGTCGAAAATGCTCATGCAAATGAAGCCAAAATCAAGCAGCGCCAGGTCATGGCGCTGCCTTTTTATTATTTAGTTTGCTGCGGCCGCAACAAATTTTGCTGTAAAGTCTTTACCAGCGATTTCACCGATTTTTTCAGCTATCGGCTTTGCAGCAACCTGAAACGCTTCCGAGTCTATGTTGTTAAACTTGACGTTTGGCGCCTCTTTACGGATTTTCGCCTCAAGTGTGGCGTCGTTCTTTTCACCATAGTCTCTACTCATTTGAACAGCCTTTTTAGCTGCACGATTGACCTTGGCTTTTTGATCTGCGGTGAGCGAGTTGTACCGCTTCAGGTTCATTACAAAAGTTATCGGCGTGTAAACATGACGTGACACGGAAATATATTTTTGAACCTCGTACCATGATTTACTGACGATATTTCCATATGGATTCTCCTGCCCGTCAATGACGCCTTGTTGCAACGCCAAATATATTTCCCCCATATTCATCTTGATTGGGGAAGCGCCGAGCATCTTAAACGATAAAATCCGCGTCTTACTTCCAGGAGTCCGAAGCTTCAAGCCTTTCAGGTCATCAGGCTTCACAATGGGACGGACATTATTAGTAATTTGACGAAATCCGATTTCTCCATACCCAAGAACTTTCAAACCTGCGTTACTCTGGAACGATTTATCTAATTCCTCGCCTATCGGCCCATCCAAAAGCTTTGATACCTGTTCTCTTGAAGAGAACAAAAACGGTATGTCAAACACAGCAAATTTTTTGTCTAGTTGCACAGCGTCGGAGCCAATGGGAATTACATCCAACTGACCCGTCCTGACTTGCTGCATGTGGACAATCTCGTCTCCAAGCGTACCGCTGTCAAAATATTCAATCGAGACCGCATCACCCATTTCTGCCTTCAGAGCATCTCTGAAAGACGCCAGCATATATTGAGTAGAGGCGCCTGGGGTGCTTTCAACAGACATTCTGATTTTCAGTGCATCGGCATTTGCACCAGCTGCCCACATGAATGCAGTCAGAACTGATGAGACAAGTAAATTTTTATATATTCGCATTGTCAATTCCTCCCAAAATTGTTCTTGTGTATGAATAATCACCTATTGCATACAAGGATGTCAACTAAGTATTCAGACAGAATTGGGCCGGTCTAAGCTGCTGGCATGGCCAGAACGATATGTGCCTGCGTTGGTAATTTCAAACCCTTGGTACTTGAGTAGTCCGCTAGCAATTCTTCAACCATCGTAAAAAAATCTTCGTATTTGCTGACACTTAGCTGTGAAATTGCGTGCCTGGTGGCCGGCGCCCCTGCGGCCACGCCTGAAACAAATTCTTTCACTGAATTAAAACTAATGATTTTTTGTTCTGTGTAGAATTTTTCAATAACAAAACCAGATCCTGTAAAAATATCTCTGAGTATGGGGGGAGAACCCATGGAGAAGGGTTTTAAAGCAGGTTGGACCCCAAGTTTTTCGAGCGCTGACGCTATCGCAAAATGACCCTTGTTTTCTTCTATTCTATCCCATGCACTCCCAACTGCACGGCCACTAGGCTTGAGGGCACTTCGAACGCCTTTCAAGACTTTTTTTGGGTCTGATAAGAAATTAGGACCTTGCAACAATGTGCACAAATCTAATTCGTTGGGTTTTATATTCAAAGACTCTGCCGGACAATCAAACCATTCTGTCCTTGCCTTTTTGCTGTCATCAATTTTTGCAAATAGCTCCTTTGCAACACTCAGCATCGCAGGGTCTTTATCAACCGAGATTATTTTGCCTGACGCACCAACCAAAGGGGACATAAGCCTAAGACCAATACCAGTACCACAAGCAAGATCCAGTATGGCCTCCCCGGGCATTGGGTTTGCAACCTCTACCGCGCGGCTCGCCCACGGCCCAAATAAAGTTGTTACCAAAGCTTCTTCATAGGCCTTTGCAGCGACCAAATTAGACTCAGACACGCTTGCTTTCCAAAATTTTCAAAAAGACAAATTAACCTTGTAATTCTCTACTTGCTCCCAATCAACACTGACTCCAATGCCAACTCCTTCAGGAATTGTTATATATCCCTGATTACAATACGGGTTCTCCCGGAGTAGTTTGTCAGCGACTCCAAGAGGTTCCATTGACCCTATTTCGTGTGGCCCAACAATATCTGGAAAAAGCATGGCGAGGTGTGCTTCAGCGACGGCTGCTAACCCTGTTTCGAAAACATGTCCAAGAACAGCTCTCTTGCCAGCAGAGGAGAGCATCGAAATAATTTGAATAGCCCCATCAAGTCCATGCTTTGTTACTTTTACTTTTACACGATCAGCTGCATCCAGGCGGATAACATTCATCGCATCGAAGGGCGTTGAAACCATATCATCTGTCATTAAAGGAACATGAACGGACTTTCTGATCTCACGCATCCCCAGGATATCGTATCTGGAAATAGGCTGCTCAACATGTTCTACGTTTAAATGCTCTATTTTATTTATAAATTTAATAGCTTCTTCAGGTGAATAATGATCATTGGCGTCCACACGAATGTTGACACTGTCGCCAACTGCTTCACGAACACACCTAACTCTCTCAAAGTCTGAACTCACATCCTTACCAACTTTTATTTTCAAAGTGCCAAAACCACGGTCAAGCAACTCTCTTGCACGATCTGCCATCTGATCTGGATGCATTATGCCGATCACTGTGCCGATAACTGGTACTTTAGCATCCTTAGCATGCACACCGAGCATCGACATGCAGGAAACACCAAGAGCTTTGGCTCGAAGGTCGCTCAAGGCAACATTCAGACCACCTTTGGTCCACACCTTGCCCTTAATCCGCTCGTTAATTATTCTTTGAGCAGTTTGTGTATTCTCCGCAGAGACGCCAACCAAAGCGCTATCTGCTATTGCTTTTAGTGCGCCGCATATTTCATGCTGTATCTCTTCCGGCTTTCCCGGTGGGGCGCATACGATTTCCGCTACACCGTCAATATTTGGCTCATTAGTGATGATTCTAACAATAACAGACTTGTGCGTTCTCGTTTGCCCCTCTGAAATAGCAAACGCTCTTTCACCCCTAATTTCTATTGGAATTGCATCAACTCCTGTAATTTTAGGATATTCCATCAACCAAATCTTTTCTCCTTAATCTTTTGACCCATTTGTATGGTCTCCATGATCAAAGGACAGTCAAACCAGAAAATCAGCTAGCTTTCATTTAGCAAAAGCATAGCAGCATCAACCCCACCCTTTTGGTGGGGAATGTCAGCAAGTGACAGGCCCATTTCGACGCCGCTTAACGTACCAAGCAACATCAGATCATTAAAGTCTCCAAGATGCCCAATACGGAACACTTTCCCAGCCAGTTTTGATAGGCCATTACCAAGCGACATATTGAATTTTTTCAACACACCCGCCCGAAACGCATCGGCATCATGCCCATCTGGCAGTAAAACAGCTGTCAATGAACTGGAAAAATCCCGCGGTTCCTGACACAGAACCTCAAGTCCCCATGCCTGCACCGCGCGGCGGGTCGCAGCCGCATGTCGGTCATGCCGGGCAAACACCACATCAAGGCCCTCCTCATGCAACATATCAATAGCTTCAGCCAGCCCATAAAGTAAATTTGTTGCTGGGGTGTAGGGGAACGCCCCATCAGCATTCGCCACGATCTGTTCAGACCAATCCCAGTAAGACCGCCGCATACCTGATGCTTGAGACGCGGATAAGGCTTTTTCAGAGATCGCATTAAAGGACAAGCCTGGAGGCAACATCAAGCCTTTTTGCGACCCGGATACGGTCACATCAACGCCCCATTCATCATGCCTGAAATCTATCGATGCCAAAGATGAGATCGTATCAACGAGGTATAATGCATCATGACCGACAGCATCGATAGCCGCACGCACCTCAGCAATAGCAGAGGTCGATCCAGTAGATGTTTCATTATGCACCACACATACAGCTTTGATCTTGCCATCTGTGTCAGCCCGCAACCGGTCTTCAACAGCTTGCGGGTCGACACCGCGGCGCCAGTCGGTTGCCAGAAACTCTGTCTCTAGCCCCAGCTTTGTCGCCATTTTATGCCATAATGTCGCAAAGTGACCGGTTTCAACCATCAACACCAAGTCACCCTCTTGCAGGACATTTACCAATGCGGCTTCCCACGCACCGGTGCCTGACGCTGGGTAGATCACAACATGGCTACAGGTCTTGAATATCGTTTTTATACCGTCCAAGCATTTTTTGCCAATTGCGGCGAATTGCGGCCCACGGTGATCGATGGTTGGATAATCCATCGCCCGCAACACCCGATCTGGCACATTGGTTGGGCCTGGAATTTGCAAAAAATGACGCCCAGCGGCATGGGTTGTAGACATCTAAAAACACTCCAATCATCGTCAAAGAAATGCAAGGCTTAAAAAATTTATCGCAAAACTGTTGTGCATTGGAGCTGTACTGTATATTTATACTTCAATCTTGTATACTAGAAAATGGGGTCAAAAATGTTGGATGGTAGCGGTTTTCAAAATTTTGAACGACTGCGGCAGTCAGTTTCGGGTGACGTATTCGATGACAGCTTCAATCGCGGCCGCTATGCCACTGACGCTTCAATTTACCAAATGCTACCACATGCTGTGGTGATCCCGAAAACTTATGATGATATTACCGCCTGTCTGGCCTTTGCCCGTGATACCGGCACGGCGTTACTGCCACGTGGAGGTGGCACCTCGCAATGTGGGCAAACGGTCAATCATGCCATTGTTTTAGATACCACAAAACATTTAAACAACATTATTGAATTGGATGTTAAAAACCAGCAATGCGTTGTCGAACCGGGCATTGTATTAGATGAATTAAACCGGCATTTAAAGCCACATGGTTTGTGGTTTCCCGTTGATGTATCCACATCAAACCGTGCCACCATTGGCGGTATGACAGCAAATAATTCTTGTGGGGGACGATCCATCCGCTATGGAATCATGCGCGATAATGTGCTGGCGATAGATGCGTGGTTGGCAGATGGCAGTCTTGCCACTTTTGGCAAGTTTGACCCAGATGCGGCACTACCCAATGGGCGGCTTGGAGAAATTTTGCCAGACTTACTGGCGCTTGGCCGCGCTAATCGGGCTGAAATAACCGCAAAATTTCCCAAAGTATTGCGCCGCGTGGGCGGCTATAACATAGATGCGCTGGTGCCTGACGCTATGTCACTTCGGCCGGGCGGTAGAACTGGCGATGGCATGAATTTGGCGCATCTACTTGTCGGTTCAGAAGGCACCTTGGCCATTTCCAAAACCATCACCCTAAAACTATCGCCATTGCCTGCAAAAAAAGTGATGGGGGTATGCCATTTCCCGACATTTTATAAAGCCATGGACGCCGCCCAGCATCTTGTGACTCTAAACCCAGTTGCCGTTGAGTTAATCGACAGCACAATGCTAGATTTGGCGCGTTCCATTGCGATTTTTAAGCCAACGGTTGAACAATATGTACATGGCACGCCAGCCGCCCTGTTGGTTGTCGAATTTGCTGAAGACGATCCTTACGAAAATCAGCGCAGGCTAGCCGAACTTGAAAAAATGATGGCCGGATTGGGCTATGGCTGGGACAAGCCAGCGAGCGCCACCGGTGGCGTAGTTTGTTTGACCAAACCAGATGATCAAGCACGCATCACGGAAATGCGCAAATCTGGGCTGAATATTATGATGTCGATGAAAACTGAGGCAAAGCCTGTTTCATTTGTCGAAGATTGCGCGGTCGAATTATCTGATTTGGCTGAATATACCGATCAGCTCACTCGCATTTTTGAAAAATACGGCACCACCGGAACCTGGTATGCGCATGCCTCGGTCGGCTGTTTGCATGTGCGGCCAGTGCTGAATATGAAGCGCAGCGAAGATGTAGCGGCAATGCGCGGCATTGCCGAAGACGCCTTTGCACTGGTGAAGCGCTACGGCGGGTCACATTCTGGCGAACATGGAGATGGAATTGCTCGGTCTGAATTTAATGCCGTCATGTTTGGCCCAAAAATGGCTGGACTGTTTGCTGATGTGAAACAAATGTTTGACCCGCAAAATATCATGAACCCGGGTAAAATCACCAATGCGCCAAAAATGGATGATCGCCATCTATTTCGGTTTGCGCCTGGTTACCAGGTCGATTCATTCCCAACTAAGCTTAATTGGGCAGCCTGGCCGGGAGCGGCTGGCGGCCTGCAGGGCGCGGTTGAAATGTGCAACAATAACGGCAGTTGCCGCAAATTGGCGGGCGGGGTAATGTGTCCATCCTTTAGGGCCACACGAAACGAGATGGATTCAACGCGTGGCCGGGCCAACAGCCTCCGGCTTGCGCTTTCTGGCCAGCTAGGAGCCGATGCCTTGGCAAGCACGGACATGGCCAAAACCATGAAGCTGTGTGTGTCTTGTAAAGCTTGTAAACGCGAATGCCCAACAGGCGTCGATATGGCGCGTATGAAAATTGAAATCACAGCCTTGCAAGCTGAAAAAAATGGGCTGTCATGGCATGATAAATTAATTGCGCATATCCCTGATTACGCCCCCTATGCCGCGTGGCTGGCCCCGCTCCTGCGTCTACGTGAGTTGATTCCCGGTGCTGCTTGGATCAGTGAAAAAATCACCGGATTTACCGCCAAGCGCCCCTTACCAAAATGGCAACTCAACTGGTTCAAATTGGATGAATTACCAGCCACCCCATCACATGGCGGCACTCCAGTGATCTTGTTTGCTGATACCTTTAACCGCTATTTGGAACCAGAGAATTTGCGTGCCGCGGTACGCGTGTTACGCGCAGCAGGCTATGATGTGTTTGCACCCCTGCCCACCCAGTCAAAACGACCTCTTTGTTGTGGACGCACATTTTTATCTACTGGCATGGTTGACCGAGCTCGTAGTGAAGCACGCCGTTTGGTCACTACTTTTCTGCCCTTTGCTGAAGCTGGCATTCCCATTATTGGTCTGGAGCCATCTTGCCTGCTCGCCTTACGCGATGAAGTGCCAGCTTTGTTAAATGATGCCGCCTCAGCCAAGGTGGCTGAAATGGCGTTGACCTTCGAAGAATTGCTCGCCCGCGACAAGCCGAAAATCCCACTGAAAAAAGGGGCTGGCAAAGCACTGTTACATGGTCATTGTCATCAAAAAGCATTTGACGCTATGCGGCCTATTGAAGAGGTTCTGAGCTGGATTGACGGATTACAAGTCACCAGCATTGAGACTAGCTGTTGCGGTATGGCTGGAGCCTTTGGCTATGGCACCAGCACCTATGACATTTCCATGCAAATGGCGGATGCAAATTTATTACCAGCTGTGCGCGAAGCGGGCTCAGATTATCTTATTATAGCCGATGGCACATCATGCAGATGCCAAATCAAGGATGGAGCAAACCGCACCGCTAACCATGTGGCGCTTGTACTTGATAGCCATTTAAAAGATACTGATGCGACACAGTGAATAGACGTGTTTGAAAGACTTGTTGCATGACCAAATTACCATCTGCCAAAATCAGGGACTCGCTTGAACAGCGCATCATCGAGGGCGAACTGGGCATTGGAATACGCCTTGATGAAACTGAATTATCCGCGCATTACGGGGTATCTCGTACCCCGGTGCGCGAGGCCTTGCAACGGCTTTCCGAGTCTGGACTTGCCGAACATTTGCCGCGGCGCGGCACCTTTGTCAGCACTCCCAACCTATCTGAAATTGTCGAAATGTTCGAAGTGATGGCAGAGCTTGAATGTATGGCGGTGCGGCTTGCCACCCGTCGGGCGACCAACGCAGACATTGACGCATTGACCGAGTCAAATGAGGCCTGCCGGGCAGCGTTTGAGGCCGGAGATACCAAACTCTATTATGAATTGAACGCGGCTGTGCATCGACAGATTTACAAAATGTCGGGTAATAGCTTTCTCACCGTCGAAGCACAAAGGCTGCATGACCGATTGCGGCCATACCGCCGATTGCAATTGCGGGTGCGTGGTCGCATGGGTGAGTCGATGAACGAACATGATATTATTCTGGCCGCCATGCGTGATGGGGACGGCCAGCAAGCCGTCGTCACCATGCGCAAACACATTACCATATTAGGTGAGAGATTTAATGATTTGGTATCAGGATTCAACCTACTGATGGCCAACAATGGCAAAGACTAGTCCCTCCCACCTGGGTCCAAACACAACCTCGCCACCGCCTTGGTGACATTGCTGAATTTCTGTATATTAGATTTTCGTAAATTTCCGACCAAATGGGGCGGCAGCACCGCAATTATGATCATAAAAAAGGAACCCATAGCATGAATGACAGCAATTTGCTCAATGGCGGTCAGGTGATCATTGATTATCTTATCCGTGAAAAAGTGCCCTATCTATTTGGCCTTTGCGGGCACGGCAATATTGGGCTGATTGATGCGATGCATGAACGTGCTGATGAAATATCAACCATTTCGGTTCATCATGAGAGCGTTTCCGGCTTTATGGCAGACGTCTATTACCGGGTGTCTGGCCAGCCAACAGCTACTTTTACCTCATGCGGTCCGGGATCGGCGAATCTACCGATCAGTCTGGCCAATGCATTTTTTGACTCAGTGCCGTTTCTGGCAATTACCGGCAATGTGCCAACCAGCCAGTTTAACCGCGGCGCCTTTCAAGAAACTTATCGTCATTATCAGGCAGATTTTCCGTCAACCGTACAAGCCTATTGCAAACGTGTTTACCAACCAACACGTGGTGAACAGGTGCCATTAATGACCCGTCAGGCATGGAAAACCATGGTCGCTGGCAGACCAGGGCCTGTTGTCCTTGATGTGCCTTTTGATATTTTCAAAGAATCCGCCACCACTGAAACGCCTGATCCAGCCGCATGGAGCGCCAATATATCCTCTCGTTGTGGGGCCGATCCAGATGGGGTGGTGAAAGCCGTCGATATGCTGCTAGGCGCGGAAAAACCTGTCATTGTTGTGGGGCAGGGTGTGCGCTATGGCGGCGCGGCAGCCGAATTATTACAGCTTGCTGAACGCCTGCAGACTCCGGTGGCGGCTTCTGCCAGCGGTCTTGGCGCCTTGCCAGTCGATCACCCGTTGTCACTTGGCCTTGTTCAGCGTGGCGGCACCTATCAGGCCAATCACGCGTGCCGACAAGCCGATGTTTTGCTCGCACTCGGTGTCAGGTTTGATGACCGCACGTCAAGTTCATGGATCCCCGGCTATTCCTTTACGATTCCACCAACACGTTTGATTCATGTGGATATTGACCCAGAAGAAATTGGCCGTAATTACCCGGTTGCTTTGGGGCTGATGGCTGACGTGCGTACTTTCTTGCGCCAGATTTTAACCGAGCTTGATCATCGTGGGCATAATCGTACGCCAACAAAAAAACGCGGTAAATGGCTAGATGACATTGACAGTTATCGGCGGGAATGGGATGCATTTGTTGCCCCGGGCATGATCGACGACAGCACCCCTATTAACCCTCAACGTGCGGCTGTTGAAATTGACAAAGCCTTGCCCGAAGACGCTATTTTGGTCAGCGATATCGGTGTGCATCATAATTGGCTATTACAATTTTGCCGCCCCAGCCGACCTGACTCTCTGATCGGATCGATGGGGTTTGGCCCGATGGGATTTGGCGTGGCCGGTGTTATGGGCGCCAAGCTGGCGGCCCCAGACCGGCCTGCTGTTTCGGTATGCGGTGATGGCGCCTTTTTCATGCATGCAAATGTGCTCGGCACAGCGGTCGAATATAATATTCCGGCGGTGTGGGTGATCTGGAATAATTATGCCTATGGATCCATTCGCGGCTTGCAACGCGGCTATTTAGATGGACGCGAGCTGGCGACAGATTTTCATCATCCAGATACTGGCAAGCCCTATAACCCAGATTTTGCCGCGATGGCGCGTGCCGCTGGTGTGGAAGGTGTCAGTATTGACCGCGCTGGTGATCT
>CEOO01004004.1_pt1 | contig 11887 bp, 10 predicted proteins | sample 530321 | NCBI WGS metagenome assembly CEOO01 (sample SAMEA2619927, study PRJEB7988) | marine metagenome | biome: marine biome (ENVO:00000447); feature: surface water layer (ENVO:00002042); material: "saline water (ENVO:00002010), including plankton (ENVO:xxxxxxxx)" | depth 5 m
AATATTGTTGTTAGCACTGAAGGAATCAAAGTCTGACTCCAAATTCTAAAAAATCTTAAAACTTCTTTTCTTAGAAGGATGAATAAAGATCTTAACTGTTCGTTAATGGTCATTATTAGTGAGTTTTAGAAATAATTCTTCAAGTCTATTGGTTTCATTTCTCATACTTAAAATTTCTATTCCTTCTTGATCAAAAAAATCAAAAATTGAGTTTAAATTAGTTCCTTTATTCGCTTGAACCGAAAAAGTTGAGTCATCTATTTTTTTTATATCAAAATCTTGTGAAAATAAATTTTTGCTTGTTTTATCCTTTAAATCAAAAACAAAAGTTTCTATTTCAATTTCCCTGAGAAATGAATTCATATCTGAATTTCGTACAATCTTTCCACGATCTATTATAGATATATTCTTACAAAGCCTTTCTGCTTCTTCTAAATAGTGAGTTGTGAGAATTATAGTAGTTCCTTTTTTATTTATTTCTATTAAAAAATCCCATAGAGATCTTCTTAATTCGGTATCCACACCTGCGGTTGGTTCATCCAAAATAAGAAGGTCAGGATTATTAACCAAGGCTTTTGCGACCATTAATCTTCGTTTCATTCCTCCAGATAAATTTCTGCCCTGTTCATTTCTTTTATCCCATAGATCTAATCTTTTTAGATAAAACTCACAATTATTTTTTATATCAGAAAATGGCATGCCGAAAAAACCTGCTTGGTGAAGTAAAATATTGTGTACTGTTTCAAATTGATTAAAATTTACTTCCTGACCAACTATTCCAATTTTTTTCTTAGCTTCGGAATGATGTGTATCTATATCTAAACCTAAAATATTTACCTTGCCGGAAGATTTATTTACTAATGAGCTAATGATGCCAATCAATGTAGATTTTCCAGCACCGTTAGGACCTAAAAGAGCATAAAAGTCTCCTTGTTTAACTTCAAAACTTATGTTGTCTAAAGCTACTAAATTATTATCGTAAATCTTTGTAAGATTCTTGATTTCTAAAGCTTTCAAGTTATTTTTTCGATAAGAATGACATGCCGTCTTCTAAACCTTTGAGTGTTAAAGGAAACATGTTGTCATCAATGAGATGTCTTGAAATTTCAATTGAAGACGAATAATCCCAATGCTCTTCTGGAACTGGATTTAACCAAATTAATTTGTCGTATGTGGTCATAATTTTTTTCATCCAAACAGATCCAGCTTCTTCGTTCCAATGTTCAATGCTGCCGCCAGGATTAGTTATTTCATAAGGAGCCATAGTCGCATCACCAACAAAAATTATTTTGTAATCCGAAGCGTACTTATGAATTACATCTTCAGTCTTAATCCTTTCGTTATGTCTTCTTCTATTATCTTTCCATACAGTTTCATAGATGAAATTATGAAAATAGAAATACTCTAAATTTTTAAATTCTGTTTTGCATGCAGAAAATAATTCTTCACAGATTTTAATATGAGGATCCATTGACCCACCAACATCAAAAAAAACAAGAACTTTAACTGCATTGGTTTTTTCTGGAACCATTTTAATATCCAGCAACCCTGCATTTTTTGCAGTACTTTTAATTGTATCGTCTAAATCCAGTTCTTCATCATTAGATTGTCTAATGAATTTTCTTAATCTTCTTAGAGCAACTTTGATATTTCTTGTTCCTAGCTCAACTGAATCGTCTAAATTTTTAAAATCTCTTTGTTGCCAGACTTTTACTGCTTTATTTTGTTTTCCTTCTCCATCAACTCTAATTCCTTCTGGATGAGAACCTGCGTTACCAAAAGGCGATGTGCCACCAGTACCAACCCATTTATCACCCTTTTGGTGTTTTCCTTTTTGTTCTTCTAATCTTTTTTTGAATTCTGAAAGAAGCTTTTCAAGACCGCCCATCGTTTCAATCTTTTTTAACTCATCTTCGGTTAAAAACTTTTCAAATTCTTTTCTTAACCACTCTTCTGGAACCAAAGCCTGAAGAACATCATCTAAAGTTTCCAGACCTTTAAAATAAATATCAAAAGCTCTATCAAACTTATCATAGTGTTTTTCATCTTTAACAAGAACAGATCTCGATAGATAGTAAAAATCATTGATGTCGGCAAAAATAACCTGTTTTTCAAGTCCAGATATTAAATCTAAAAGCTCTCTAAGAGTACAAGGAACCCCTACCTCTTTTAGAGTTTTGAAAAGATTAATGAGCATTTAATTAATTTTGGTTATTTCCCTCTCTTCTAGTCATAAAAGCTAATCTTTCTAGTAATTGAACGTCTTGTTCATTTTTAACTAGAGCGCCATATAAAGGCGGGATTGCTTTTGAAGGATCTCTATTTTTTAATATTTCATCAGGTAAATCATCTGCCATAAGAAGTTTTAGCCAATCTACTAGTTCTGAAGTAGAGGGTTTCTTTTTTAGCCCAGGAACTTTTCTAACATCGAAGAAAATATCTAATGCTTCTTTTACCAGTTTTTCTTTAACCTTAGGGTGATGCACTTTAATAATTTCTTTCATTGTTTCTCTATCTGGAAATGAGATGTAATGAAAAAAACATCTTCTTAAAAATGCATCAGGCAATTCTTTTTCGTTGTTACTTGAAATTATGACGATTGGCCTCGTTGTTGCCTTTATAGTTTCTTTAGTTTCATAAACATAGAATTCCATTCTATCTAATTCCTGTAGAAGATCATTTGGAAATTCAATATCGGCTTTATCTATTTCATCAATAAGAAGAACTGCTTGTTTTTCAGACGTGAAAGCCTCCCACAATTTTCCTTTTTGAATGTAATTAGAGATATCTTTCACCCTTTCATCTCCAAGCTGGGAATCTCTTAGTCTTGTAACGGCATCGTACTCATATAAACCTTGTTGTGCTTTAGTTGTAGACTTGATGTGCCATTCTATTAATGGAAGATCTAGGGATTTAGCTACTTCCAATGCCAACATGGTTTTTCCCGTTCCTGGCTCTCCTTTTATTAATAATGGGCGTTCAAGAGCAATTGCAGCATTGACTGAAAGACTTAGATCATCTGTAGCTATATATGACTTTGTACCTGTAAATTTCATGTATTTTCCTAATTTATGTGATTTTTAAAAATCTATAATAACAATATTTTAAGAATTATTTCTTAATTCTTAATTTAGCTAATTGTTTTGATTGGCCTACTAAATTACCTTTGCAATCCCATATTTCTCTATCTTCTTCAATGTAATTATTTGTAATAAATTCTGTTTTGGCGATAACTTTTAGAGGCCCAGGCTTGGGTATGTTTCTAATGTGAGATGTTAATGTTAGTGTTGGCACCCATCCTACTGTGCCATACTTGTTATAGATTGGTGGTGTTGTTGCATCCAAAAATAAAATAAGCCCAAACAAATCTACTAGTCCACCATCTTTCCAGCCCATATATAAATTTAAAATAGCATTATTTTTTTTATTTGGATTTTCCCACCATAAGGAATCTGAACAATATTTTTTTTCTAAATTTTTATCTAATTTAGGGCTAAAGCCATCTTTATAAGGAACTTGTGTGCAACTTTCGTAAGAATCAAATTTAGGTTCACTTCTCAAATTGTCTTTAATACCTTTCATTTTTGAAAAATCTGTAAAAGTAACAGTAGAAAAAATTTTTAAGTTTCCTTCTTGTTTTAAAGAAACATATGCAGTCGAGGTACTTCTGGTAGAGGCTACTTTTGATACTTCTATATCTGCAGGACCAAATTCAACTCTATCAATGTAGTTTGCTGACAAAACCAATGGATCTTTATGATCAAGATACTCAGAACAAGCTTTTGCTAATATAGACATCGAGTATCCACCATTAGCAGTTTGACCTATACTCCAATTATCTGAAATGTTTGCTGTAAAATTACCTTCTGAAGTTTTAATAACTTGTATAGCATCTTCAAAGTTTTTAGAAATACTCATATGCAGATTTAATTATAAATTTTAATGAAACAAAATTCTTATTTTGACATAGGAGCTAACTTAACTCATGAATCTTTTGATAAAGATTTTAATAAAGTTATTGAAGAAGCAAAAATACATGATGTAAAAAAAATCTGCATAACAAGCACTTCCATAGAAGATACAAAAATTTCTTTAAAATTATTAGAAAAAAATGAAGATTTCTTCATTACAACTTGTGGAATTCATCCACATTATGCTGATTCGTTTAAGGAATCTAACATAGAAGAAATTAAAAAATTAAGCGAACATGCTGCCATTAAGGCTATCGGAGAAACGGGATTAGATTTCAATAGAAACTTTTCGAAAAAAGAAAATCAAATATTATGTTTTAACTCGCAAATTGAAGTTGCTCAAGAACTAAACTTGCCCCTTTTTTTACATCAACGAGATGCGCATAAAGACTTTATGGATTGTTTTAAAAATATAGATCTTAAAGTAAATGCAGTAGTTCATTGTTTCACTGGAGAAAAAGAAGAGTTTTATGAATATCTCGATAAAGGTTTTTGGATTGGATTTACTGGTTGGATTTGTGATCCAGTAAGAGGAAAACATATGATTGATTTATTATCTAGCATGCCTCTGGATAGAATAATGATCGAAACAGACTCGCCTTATCTATTGCCTAAAAATCTCAAAATTAAAGGAAGAAGAAACGAGCCAAAGTTTATTGTTGAAGTTGCAAAGAAAATAGCTAAATTGCAAAACAAAAATTTAGATGAAATCTCTCAAATATTTTTTGAGAACAGTATGAGATTCTTTAACCTTTAAGCTTCAGAAATTATTTGTTGAGAAATATAATCAGTTACTTTTTCTTCTAGTCCAATAGAAGACATTATTTCTTTTGTATGAGTACCTACCTTAGCAGGAGGATGATTTACTTCGCTTTGTGAGTAAGAAAATTTTGGTGCCGGGGAAGGTTGTATTACGTTATCCATACTAAAAAACGATTTCCTTTCAACATTGTGTTCGTGATTTATAGCTTCACTCATAGATAAAACAGGAGCAAAGCAAATATCAGTACCCTCCATAATTGCGCACCATTCATCTCGCGTCTTTTCTTTAAATCTATTTTCTAAATTTTTCCTTAAGTTTGGCCATGAATTTTTATCCATTTGGTTATCAAAAATATCTTCATCTATATTCATCTTTTCTCTAAGAAGTGAATAAAATTGTGGTTCAATCGATCCTATAGAAACAAACTTTCCATCTTTGCATTCATAACAACCATAGAAATGTGCAGCGCCATCAAGAAGATTAGAATCTCTTGAATCTGTCCAAATACCTGAATTTAACATCCCATACATCATGCTCATCAATAATGCTGATCCCTCAGTCATCGCAGCATCGATAACCTGCCCTTTTCCCTCTTTGTTGACTGTATTTAAAGCAGCACAAACTCCAAGAGCAAGTAACATTCCTCCTCCTCCGAAATCGCCTATAAGATTTAAAGGTGGTGGTGGTGGAGAGTCTTTCTTACCAATTGCTCCTAGGACCCCGCTTAAGGCTATATAATTTATGTCATGTCCTGCAGCGTGAGCTAGAGGACCGCTTTGACCCCATCCAGTCATTCTGCCAAAAATTAATTTGGGGTTTATTTTTAGAAGTACATCAGGTCCAAGGTTATTTTTTTCCATTACACCAGGCCTAAATCCTTCAATCAAAACATCTGCAGACTCAATTAATTTTTTAATTATTTCCTGACCTTCTGATTTTCTGATATCCACTGCAATAGATTTTTTTCCTCTGGAAGCAATATCTGCACTAGATCCTCTCCCAGCTGCTGTAATTCTTTCTACAGAAATTACTTCAGCTCCCATGTCAGCCAAAATCATTCCACAGAATGGTGCTGGACCTATTCCAGCCATTTCAATAACTTTAATATCTTTAAGTGGACCCATTTATATTTCTCCCAAAAGGTTTTAGATGCCTTATTAGAACAGGTAATAACATTAATGCTGCTAGAATTGCTACGATCATGGAAAAAGAGGTGAATATTCCAAAAAAAACACTAGGATTAAAATTAGAACTCACTAAGATCATAAATCCTAAGACAATAGTAAGAGATGTGTAAAACATTGCTCTTCCAATTGTGGCATGGCTGTTCTTTATAGCTAAATCATAATTTTTTTGGAGTTCATATTCTTTTAAAAATCTATGAACGTAATGAATTGTATTATCCACACCAATTCCAATACTTATAGCAGCAACAGTTACAGTCATAATATCAAGAGGAATTCCAGACCAGCCGATTATCCCAAGAACACTTGAAGCAGATAATAAATTGGGAATCATGGCAATTAGAGCCATATAAAGAGACCTAAATAAAATAATAAACATTATGAAAATTGCACTGAACACAATTGTTAGGCTTCCAATTAAAGATTGAAATAAACTTTGAAGAAGATTGTTATAAATTACTGAGATGCCAGACAAATAAAATTGTTCCTCACTGAGCTCATAATTCTGAATTAAATCGTTTTTAACTTCATCGATTAGATTTTTTCTATTCAACCCGTCCATGGATTCAATAACTCTTGCAGATAATCTAACTTGATTATCGTCCTCTGATATATAAGAACTAAGTAGTTGGTTATTAATATCATCAGGAAGAACTTTTCTAAGTAACGCAAGTTCAAGATCATCTAATTTTTCTCCTTTGGCTATTTCCGCTAATTTGATTGCACTGGAAACGGAAAGGACTTTTCCAATTTCCGGCCTGGCTTCCAAATAGTCGTGTATTTCTTCTAGATAGGATAAATTTTGAGAATTAAACCAATAACCATATTCTTCAGTTTCAATACCAAAATCATCGAAATCCTCTTCAAATTCATCATTAGTTGTTGGAGCAGTTTGTGGGGCAGAAATAATAATATCCAAAGGTGCAGTTCCACCCAATTTCTTATCAATTAACGAAAGTCCTTGGTAGATTTCGGTTGTAGGCTTGAAATAGTCAATAAATTTGTTTTCAACGCTCAATTTATTTATACCAACTAGAGAAAGAATAAAGCCAATTAAGGAGATAAATAAAATAACATTTTTAAACCTAACTACTAAAGAATTTATCCAAGTAGTAAAACCTGAAGAATAATCAACTTTAGTATCTTTTGTATTTTTTTTCATTAATGAGGCAAGAGAACCAAAGAATATAAAAGATACTGTAAAGGCAATAAAAATACTCAAAACCATTAATAATCCAAAATCAATTATGGGCCTTATGTCGCTGATTATTAATGATGCAAAAGCAACCATTGTTGTAAGTGCTGTATAAAGACACGGAAGAAACATTTGCGAAAGAGTTCTTTTTAAAGCCTCGCTATGAGTGAGATCGTTAAATCTAGAAGTTATTTCTCTATACCTGACAACCAGATGAACTGTTAAGGAAATTCCAATGATCATCAACAAAGCAATGAAATTAGCAGAAACCACAGTAACCTTCCAGCCCATCCAGCTTATAAGTCCTGTCGTAAATAGTGCTGATAAACAAGCAGAAATCAAGGGGATAGCAACCCATCTAAACTGTTTAAAAATAAGAGAAAGAATTAAGACAAACATAAAAAAGACAGCTACGCCAAAGGTAAATAAATCTTGTTGAATCATTTTTATAGTATCGTGGGCAATCATTGCTCCTCCGCCTAAGAAAATTTCTCCTTTATCTTTATAGTTATTAGTAATGTCTCTAACTTCGTTGATGAGAATTGCTTCATTTGATAAATTTATTTTTTTTTGTTCATCTATTCTCAAATCGAGAATTTCTAAATTTGTTTTGAAAAATTCCTCGTCTAAAGAATTCTTTTGATCTAACAAATCATATCTTTCAGAAATTAATTTTTGGTACTCTTGGTTTTCTTCCAAAGACATTTGAAATGCAATAGTTTTTAAATCCTCACTTATTAATAAACCTCTGTAAACTTCATTGGTTTCAAATTCATATTTAGCTTTGTTTAAATTGACGTTTTCAGTTGACAAAGTAACGACATTTTCAGCAAGTTCACTTATAGATTGTTCTGAATACTTAAGAAGAGGTACATCAAATAAACTTAAAACGTTTTTAATTCCATTTACATTCTTAAGGTCTTCTACAAGACTTTTTAATAGAGAGAGAGTCTCAACGGTGAAAATATCTTTATTTGGTGTAAAGGCAATAACAAGAAAATCACTTGACCCATATTTTCTAGAATTTTCTCGATACGTTTTTAAATCAGGATCATTATCTAGAAGCAAAGTATCTGATGAAGCGTCTAATTGAAACTTAGGAAGTCCTAAAAGACTTATCAAAGATAATAAAATTAAGAGAAAGATAAAAATTTTTGATTTATCTACTAAAAAATTAAAAAAAGTATTCATGATTTTTTTAGGTCAAATTGTTTTTGACGTTCTGCGTATCTAATTCTATCTGATTCAGATTTTTCAAATAGACAATTATGACAAGAAATGCCTTTTTTATATTCACTTCTGTTTAAATCTTCCTTAGAAAGAGGTCTTCTGCAAGCAAAGCATTGTTTAAAGTCTCCAGGAACTAGATCCTTCGTTACAGTTACTCTTTCATCAAAAACAAAACAGTCTCCTTGCCATGATGATTTATCCTTAGATTCTGCCAGAAAATTTAATATCCCTCCTTGAAGTTGATAGATATCTGTTAATCCTTCTTCTTCAAATGAATGCAATGCCTTTTCACAACGTATCCCTCCAGTACAAAAAATCCCAATATTTTTATTCTTGAATTTTTTTTTATTTTTTTTTAGAAAAGATCTAAATTCCCTAAAATTTTTTGTATCTGGAGAAATGGAATTTTTAAAAGTTCCTACCTTATTTTCATAATCATTTCTCACATCAATGACAATGTTTTTTGAATCCCTAATAAAATTATGCCATTCCGATGGAGTCAAATATTTTCCATTATAATTATAAGATTTTCCATCAGTGCCAGATGGAACCAATTCTTTTCTAGTTTTAATTTTTAATCTTTTAAAAGGCGATGTATTTGAAAAAGAAAAACGAAACACTATTTCACCAACTAGATTATGTAAATATAAATTAAGATCTTCTAAGGCCTTAGCCTTATCAGAAGAAACAGTGGCATTAATTCCCTCTGGGGTAAGGATAATAGTTCCTTTAATCCGTCTTTTGTTGCAATGATCTCTTAAACCATCTTCTAATTCTTGATATTTATGAAATTCAAAACATTTATAAAAAGTTCCTATCTTGAACACGAGATATTCTTTGACTAACTTGATCCGCCCAAACAGTCAGGAGAATCTGAACTTGATTGATTGCTTTTATCCCATTCAGTTTTGGTGAAAGGATGAATTGCTATAGCATGGATAATTTTCATTTCTTCGTTGAGTACTTTATAGATTAATTGGTGTCTTTGAACTGGCCTCATGTTCTCAAATTCATCAGACACAACTGTTACCTTGAAGTGCGATTCAGCCCCATCAGGAACATTATGATTAGGGCTTTCGTTTATTACCTCTACAAAAAAAGTAGATATTCCAGTTTTTAACTTTTCTTCTATTTTGTCTTTGATCATTTTTACTAGGAATCTACATAGTTTAATTCATTTAGTTTCTCTTCATGACTTTCTTTAGTAGTTGTTACGAAAGAGATTGTGAATAATGAAATTGCCCATAAAATTACAGAAGCAGTTACTGCTGTAAGACCAAAGGTAAATAAAATTTCAGGGTCTACTTTTCCTGGCACTGCATTTTCTGGCCATGCAGCAAAAGTTAATATCATCCCAGCTGCAAAGGCTCCTGCTCCACTCATACACTTTTGTGCAAACGATCTTGCTGCCAAAAGAGTTCCTTCCATTCTTCTTCCAGTTTTGATTTCAACCTCTTCCACAGTATCCCAAACCATTGAATTAAGAGTTGTAAAAGAAATTACAGATGTAGCGACTCCGATAAAGTGAAATACTAAAACTCCAGCAAGAACAATTGGAGATCCATTTTCAGGTAATAGACCTAGCAGTCTTAAAACAATTATTCCATTTTCTACAGTTAAGGAAATTGCGAATAAGACTAGCGCTCCATTTTTCTTACCAAATCTGTTTGCTAAAAATGGAGATACCACAATACCTACAAGAGGAGCTAAAAATAAGCTTAGTCCAATTGTAAGAATATTGAGAGGGGTAAATTCCCAAAAGAAACTGTAGTAATAAAGAGTTAAATTAGTAGCAATTCCACTTGCAACTCCCATCATTATCATAGCAATGAATAGAATTATGTAATTTCTACTAACAGTCATAGTCTCATATAATTCTTTGAAAATTATCCCTATGGTTTTTCTTTCTATTTCAGGAGCATGGAGATCTTTTATGTGTCTATGGGTACCTGTAGCAGTTACGACAATTGCAATGAACATTATCGGGCTACAAACAAGACCATAAGTTATCCAAGTATCTGCAACGAATCTTGCATCTTGAGTACCTGTGAGAGTGCTATAAACAACGAATATCCATAACGAGTTCCAAACCGCTAATCCTCCCCACCAGCCAAACCAATATCGATAAGATAAAAGAGAACTTCTTTCTACATAATCTTTAGAAAGTTCAGGTCCTAAAGCATTACTTGGTATCTCGTAGATTGTAATTGCTGTTCTTATAAAAGCTCCGACTAAAAGTAAAAACCAAAATAATTCCATTTGACTCATGTTTTCAGGCGGATCCCAGATCAAAAAGAAAGAAACTGCAACCGGTATAGCTGATCCATACATCCAAGGATGTCTTCGTCCCCATTTAGATTGAGTTTTGTCAGAAAAATAACCAATTAGAGGATCAGAAATAGCATCGATAACCAACATCAGCAATATAGCTAAACCTGCTAGATTTGGTGCTAATCCAAAAACTTGGACGTATACAAATAATAAAAAATAATTAAAGGCATTATCTTTTATTCCATAAGCCAGAGAGCCAAAACCGTAAAAGAACTTAGTTAGAAAAGGTAGTTTTTCTCGCATTAAATTATTTAAGTTAAATAAAAATTAAGTATTACACACTTCTCTATAAAATTTACTTATAGTTTATATATATTGGAGAAGACCAAGCTCTTTCTTCGGACATCATCGTACAATTATCATCTCTAGAAGTTTTGTAATTTCCGTAGCAAATATTCACTTTTTTGCAGTTACCTTGTTCATCAAAATCACATCTTAAATTGCCTGCATTTATTCTCAGTGAAGGTTCTTCAATTGCTCGAACGTAATAAACTGAATCTCTTTTTTCTGAAAAATAATCCTCATCCGAAAAACGAACTCGACAACCATTTCCTTCTTTAGGGCAATCAATTATTTTCCATGGATCCATAATCAACTCATCAATATCCTCATTATCAGAATTCTGTGGAGTAATTTTTATTACTTCAATTCTGGTAATTACATTCCTTTCTTCTGAGGGGTTGTAACATTCATTTTTGCATAAAGTTTGTATTTGCTCGCTCGAAATATTGCCCAATTTGTAGTCAGGACAACCTGGCTTTTGCTTAAAAGAACCTATGGCTTTTACTTCAAAAACTGGGTTTTCTTTTCTTGAAATTTCAGTACCCATAGGAAGAGTTTTGGTTGTATCTATTAAGTTAAACCAAAGTAGAATTCTTGGTCCGCTGGTAGCGTATGTTTCCCTTCTTTTAAAACTATCCCATATGCCCTCTCTTGACCTGTTTTCAACATGTACTGCAGCCAATCCTCCTGTAGTAAAAAAAGAGGACTGTCTTATTGGCTCCCATAAAGAAAATGGATCGGGAATATCTAATTCTTCTAAATTCACTTTCCTTGGTTGATCTGATTTTTCCTCCTGAGGAGTTAAATTTTCTTCAAGAAACTTTAAAGCCGGACCATTTGCTTCTGTTGTTACCATTCTATCCACTGGTTTATAACCTGTTCCAGGTCTCGAGCGATGATTATCACTTGAAGCAATAAAACCAAATTTAAA
>CEOO01027913.1_pt1 | contig 11834 bp, 9 predicted proteins | sample 530321 | NCBI WGS metagenome assembly CEOO01 (sample SAMEA2619927, study PRJEB7988) | marine metagenome | biome: marine biome (ENVO:00000447); feature: surface water layer (ENVO:00002042); material: "saline water (ENVO:00002010), including plankton (ENVO:xxxxxxxx)" | depth 5 m
GTTTGACCAGCAATGGCAGTTTGCTCTGTTCCTCCTACAAATAAATTTCCAATTGTCTCTAAATCACCACCAATATATACGTCTTTCGCTATTCCTACACCTCCTTTCACCACAAAAGCACCATCATCGATGTTTGTGGATTGTGTAATATTATGAACGGTTGTTATTCCACTAATATCTACCTCCCCAACAGCGTCCAAGTTTCCAGACATAAATATATTTCCAACAACTCCAACGCCACCGGAAACGATGAGTGCTCCAGTGTCTGTTGAATATGATTCTTTAGTGTCGGTAATATTTGTTTGACCGGCGATGGCAGTTTGCTCCAAACCTTCAACAAATAAATTACCGGCCATATGGAGGTTTCCACCCATATAAATATTTCCCACAACGCCGGCTCCGCCGGCGACCATAAGTGCTCCACTGACGGTGTCATATGACTCTTTAGAATCAGTAATATATGTTTGACCAGCAATAGCAGTTTGTTCGGTTCCTCCTACAAATAAATTACCGGCCATATGGAGGTTTCCACCCATATAAATATTTCCTTCAAGGCCGGCTCCGCCGGCCACTAATAAGGCCCCCGTCGTCGTCGAATATGACTCTTTGGTGTCAGTAATATATGTTTGACCAGCGATTGAAGATTGTTGAGTTCCAGCTATGTATATATTTCCACCAGCACGGAAATTCTCACCAGTTTCTAAATTTTTATAAAAACTAGCACCACCATAACCAACCAAACAACCTTGTCCCAAATAATATGCCTGAGATGAGTCATACAAACGTGTTGGACCATCAACCCTAGACTCTCCAGTGCCTTTTATCCAAGCATTTCCGTCAATCGTCAAATTATTTCCTGTGAATATTTGACCTTGAATTCCTACGCCACCTGCCACAATTAACGCCCCTGTGTCTTTATTTGTGGAGTCTACTGTATTAAATATATTTGTTTGACCTGCGATGGCCGTTTGTTGAGTCCCTTCTACAAATATATTACCAATAACATACAAATTACCGCCCATATAAATATTACCATCTACTCCAACACCACCATTCACCAATAATCCACCAGTTGTTGTATTATATGAATCTTCCTCTAATGTCAATTTTGTTTGACCCGCAATGCTAGTTTGCGTCAACCCATCAATCGCCACATTTCCTTGGAATATCGATGGCCCCACACCATTGACATATATCACATCTTCACATATCATATTCGACTTTATCTCAACGTTTCCTCCTACAAATACATTTCCTATTATACCCGCACCACCTTTAACTCGTAATCCACCATTTGTAATGGAATCACATACATAAGTGCTCGGAATATCAATATATTCACCGCTTGTTCCCAAAACGACTTGATGAGAGTCGTCAATAATAGCACCATAACCGAGTGCCGTAGAATAATGTAATGGCTCGTTCATAGATATATCACTATAAGCACCCAAATAAGTATTATAAGTTCCACTTATGTCTTGAGAACCGCTATTATATCCAAAAGCACTCGTGTATGACGTCACTAATGAAGACATAAGCGAATTATGGCCAATAGCTGTATTGAATGAACCGTCTTCTATGAAATTCAAACAATTTAATCCGTATGCTACATTGTTTCCAGCACCAGATATATCATAATAATTTTCTCCGATGCCAATATTTTCATATAGACCATTCATCATAATCATAGCCGGTTTATCTTCTCGGGTCAATCGGACTGTCCCCAATATATCCAAATGTTGTTGGGGCTGTGGCTGATTGATTCCGACATGATTCAAATCATAATATATTCTATTATCAATTAATGTTTTCCATACATTGGGACCCGTTGGACCTGTGTCGCCTTTTTCACCAGTTGGACCAGTATTTCCTGTAGGACCTGTTCCTAATGGACCGGTTGTTCCTGTGTGACCTCTTACACCAGTTGGACCAGTATAACCGGTATAACCAGTTGGACCAATGACAAAAGCACCAGTATGTCCTGTATACCCCGTATAACCAGTGTAACCCGTTGGACCAATATATGTGCCTGCATTGTTTCTAAAATTAATATTTGGGTAAGACATATATGATTGTTATATATTCTATATATACATTTGTATTCATAAAATATATATTATTTCTAACGACCGAATTTACTGAAATCTGCTGTCAATGGAATATAATTTCCGGCCTTTGATGGTAAGGCACCATAACGAGAATAATTGTCTACTTTTCCCGTTTTGTATGGCACTCCACTCGACATTTGCTGTCCCATTCCACCAGCTGCGTCACGCCCCAATCCTACAACACCACTTGCTGCGTCTTGACCTAATCCTACAATTCCACCAGCAGCGTCACGTCCCAATCCTACAACACCACCAATAAGGTCTTTCGCCAAACCTACAGCACCCCCTACGGCTTCTTTACCTAATCCCACTGCTCCTCCCACGGCTTCTTTACCTAATCCCACTGCTCCGCCCACAGCTTCTTTACCTAATCCCACTGCTCCACCGACGCCATCACGAGCCAAATTGGCGGCTCCTCCAACACCTTCCTTTGCCAAATTGGCGGCTCCTCCAACGCCTTCCTTTGCCAAATTAGTGGCTCCTCCAACTCCTTCCTTTGCCAAATTAGTGGCTCCTCCAACGCCTTCCTTTGCCAAATTAGTGGCTCCTCCAACACCTTCTTCTATTAAACCAGCTGCTGCGGCACCTTCCTTTCCTAAACCATATGTTCCATTACCACCATTTCCGCCACAATTGGTGCATACACCATCTTTAGGACATTGAGGGCAAAATGAAGGAACAAATTGAGTCTTCAACATATGGTCATTACTAACAATTCCATTTTTGTTGAAAGAATTTCCTTGACCCATTGTATTGAAATACCAGAACCATTTACAGGAAATATCGTCGCCACAAAATGATGGAAGTTGTCCTGTTGGTTGATTCGCTGTATTCACGTCCGAAGCAGATGAAGTTGGTGCGGTAGTAGTTGTAGTAGAGCTACTGCTCGAATCAGCCCAAGTATTGGTTGAGCCAGCCTTCAAACCATCAGATGGCTTCAATGGACCGGCTTCATCGAAACTATAACACTCCGATATTTTGTATGAACCTTCTGCGGCATCTCCTACAATCAAACAAATCGATGTATTCAATCCAATAGAAGCTACCAACACCATACCATTATTTCCATCATTAATCGCCATAGATGTCAATGAAGACAAAGACTCTAAAGCTTCCTTTGGACCGGCATTTCCGGGAACAATCGCTCCTGTCGATCTATCATACACATCATATCCTACACCATTACTATGTGTTACCAATACATATCCATTCTTGATATCATATCTTACAAAAGGTGTCAACTGGAATATTTGACCAGCATTGCTTCCACTCATGTAATTAGGGTCCGAAATCAGAGAACCATTATTCATATCCGAATTACTCTTTGCGGGGTTTGAACTATATTTTGGAACATTTTCTATCGAATAATTGTAATTCTTAGGAGTTCCGACAATACCATCTTGAGATAAAGCATATGTCACCACATTAGCACCGGCCTCAGGATAAGCCGACTTATCTATGTCCATAATATGAATAAATGTGTTGGAGTTAATCGCAATATAAAACACCTGATATGTGTCAGTGGTTTCACAACGAGTAGTATAGGCATATTCACTAATAGTTGGAACCAATGTTGTGTTTTGACTTTCTACTGTGTTAAATGGCAACACCGAACCGTCTTCCTTATATTGTGTGCGATACAAATTTGTATGAATAGCATCACGTGTTGTTACGTAAATGTTTGTAATAGATGTTCCATAATTATCGATACAACTAGTATTTCCCGAAATAGAGTTTCCTTTGTTACAGGCTAAACCGTCGACTTCCAACAAATTACCATTGACATTATCGAAATACAAGTTGTCATACAACGATATTGCCTTTCTATTATCATCCGTAGAATATTGAGGAATGTGAATCGAATTTCCATAATTGGATGCGTTCGATTGATTGAAGTTAACAAATGGTTCTCGACGCATCATACTTTTTATTGTATTTCCCAATAACATCGATATTATCAAAACAGCTAACAAAATCAAAAATAATATTAGTGGTGTTATCTTTAACTTCATCGTATAATCTATGTATCGAAAATATATTTATATAAACCAATTCATTTATATAAACATTCTATCAAATTCCTAAAATATTAAAGTTCGGAAAAATTCAAACCGGATGGAACCAAAAGGTCCGATGAGCTACTCAACATATCGGATGGAGCAGATGTGGCCGATGGCTCTTTCAAAAGAGGCAAAGGAGTTACTGTAGGAAGTGTCTTCAATGAAGGCAACTCAGTAGCGACTGCGGCTTGTGTAGGAGCACTGACTTCAGGAGCAGAAGTAGGCATGGTTGTCATGGCTTCAAGTGCCTTTGGTGAAAACTTGAAGTAAATTCCAATTCCCAAAGAAAGAACCAATATGGCCACTAAAAGAAGTAAATACTTGTTTGCGGATTTCATTATATATATATCTTACAAATTTATGTAGACTCTTGTTTGAAATAATACAAATTGTTGTTTATATTACAAGGAAAATACGATAAATATATACTTTTCACTATTTGACCTAAAAATGGTTTTTGTGTTCCATGTAATTTCCATTTACCTTTGTAAGCCGATTTTTTGGATTGTATTGTTATTGTTGCCTCATCACTCGGAACATAATTCGAGGGAAATATACTTTGTTTCGCACAATAATAAATTCCATTAAATCCTACACAACGTTGTCTAAATTGATTTGGAATGTTTATCTTAAATTTCATCAAATCTATGTCATAATCATAATCTGTATTACGAATCGTGGTGAAAAATGACATAAACAAATCTTTGTTGAATTCTAAAGTGTTTTTGATATTATTCTTCGGATCCTCGTAATATACGGTATTTCCTAAACCTTCGTCACTTCTGAAAAAATTCGCCATTTCATTTTGTGTCTTGTATTTTGTATTCTTCAAACCAAAAGTCTTCATAAACATATCTATATACTTTTGTAATCGCTCATCTCTCAACCGTGCGAGTCTTGCGGCAGCTTCTCTACGACGACGTTCTTCTTCTCTACGACGACGTTCCGCTTCTTGTGCAGCACGAATGCGACGTTCTCTTTCTTCTCTACGACGGCGTTCTTCTTCTCTACGCCGAGCTACTTCTCTACGCCGACGCTCTGCTTGGATACGTCTCTGTTGTGCTTTCCATCTATTGTGACGACAACGCCTATCACATCTTCTTCGTCGCCTTCGTCTCCATCCTTCTTTATAAACTTCACCTAATTTATAGAAAAAATACAAAGTTCCTATTAAAAACAATAACCAAAATATAATTACATAATATTTGTATTTCATTACTGGTATAATTATATTATGTTGATAAAAAAATTGATTTGTCGCTGAGTCTTTTTATCATACACAATATATACTATCTAAATATGGCCTATTTACAAATGTTTAAAGACGAAACTAATGACTACGAAATTGGAATTGACGAAGCTGGACGAGGACCTATGTTTGGTCGATTGTATGTAGCCGCGGTGGTTATACCCAAAGATGGTTCGTTCTTCCATAAAGACATCAAAGACAGCAAGAAAATCAAATCTATCAAAAAAATGAAAGAATGCTATGAATACATCATAAATAATTGTATATCGTATTCAATACAACACATAGAACACGATGTTATTGACAAAATAAATATCAGACAAGCCGTCTTTAAAGGTATGCATCAATCTATCAAAGAAATCTGTAAAAATGAAAACATTAATCATTCGAAAAAATATATTCTTGTCGATGGTAATGATTTTCAACCATATGTTTACTTCGATGGAACTCTACAAGATTTTGTCACTATCCCATATGAAACCGTCGAAAAAGGTGATGACACCTATATGTCAATTGCGGCTGCGTCCATTTTAGCCAAATATTCTAGAGATGAATATATTCGAAATCTATGTGAAACTTACCCCGAACTTGTTACAAAATACAGCATTAATACCAATATGGGATATGGAACTCAAAAACACTTGGAAGGTATACATACACACGGAATCTCTCAATGGCATCGTATTACGTATGGTGCGTGTAAAGGAAAAGCACTACACATAATAAATCCTCCTTCTCCTCTGAATACTGCTGCTGATGACGATGCCTAACTTTGTTCATCGTTTGTTTGTTTCTCGCCACTCTCTGTCATTTTTGACGCCAATTCATACACTTTATTCATTCCTTCTCCAATGACTGTTCCAAATATCACATAAATCGCATATACCAAAAATACCAACACCATAATTGTAATCAATATCAAATAATAACGTAAATTGGAGAAAAATATAAACAATGCTAATATTACACCAATAGCATACATAAAACGCGTCTTCGTTTCACCATCTTTAAACATCTTTTTATTGTTATAAATAAAGAGTAAAAACATCACACCAGCCAACATCAATGGAAATAATATGAAGAAATTTGTCATCTTAAACGTCGATATTTGCGATGGTTTTATTGTTGGATATGCCCTGATCGAAAACAACATTATTAAGAAAAAAAATCCGAACGCCCCCGCGGCTAATCCCATTGTTTTCACTTTGTCTAAACTGAAATTCTTTAAAATATTTATCTTCATATTTTGTTGTATATATACTGACAATATTTATTATGGGTTTATCATCATGGAATTATGAACCTCTCTTCAAAATAATTTTTACTAATTTTCATAAACTTTGTTGTGTTATCATACACACTATATCCTATCAATAATTCGTGTGTGATTTTTAAATAAACCATTCCTAGCGTATACTCCACTTTACCACCCTCAAAAGTGAAATATGGACTGTATTTCTTCAACTCATATGTGTTTGCGTCCAACACTACTATTATATGATAATAATTACGTCGGTCTTCATAACTTACTGTGTGGCAAATCAACCATATTTCGTCTTGTATTCGTATACCATTTGTTGAACCGCGTAAATGATAAAAGAAGCTCGGAACATTTTCGAATAAATGTGTGGTATTGAATTGGTTTCCTTCTATTGTTCCAATACGTAATGGACTCCAATTGTATATCATTGTTAATTCATTTTTTTGCGACTTATTCGGAATAACCACCCAGTTTTTCTCAATTTGTCGTTGATCGTCTATAGACAATAACTCGTATTCTATTTTTTTGTCTTCGTGGATTTTGCCTAGTTCTATTGCCATAATTCCTTGTTCTAGTCCACGATTTCCATTATACATAAGTTTTCCGCTGTTTGTTTCAAACAGTCTAACGTCTTCTATTCCTACATAATAATTATCCAGTTTTGTGTCATAATCCAGCATTCTTGTGCTTTTTACCTTCTTCCTATGAATATCAATCACCGATAATCGATTCACTGTCGTCACCTTGTCTTTGTTTATGTAATTTCCATTTTCATCTATACGATAATTTACATATCGGACATTCACTAAAAGGTCCTTGTTGGATAAATATAATGAAGGGGTGCTCGAAACAAGTTCTCCACTCTCATCTTTTACAATGATACTTTCAAATACATTCTTGAACTGAACCGGTAATATATCGTATTTACATATATTTTCCACGTAAAATTTGAAATTGGACAATACATTTTGTATGATATTCCCATCATTACTATGTTGGAGAACTTTCATACACACATATATTATGTTATAATTCTTATAGTTCGAGTAAAAACCCACTATTGATAATTCGTAATCCAACTTGAAGTCATACACGTCTTTGTGTAAAAATAAGAAATTGGGATTTGCTGGATACTTTTTACGAATTTCATCTGCCATTACATAAAAACTATACGCCAGAGAATTTTTTCCTTGTTCTCGATAATATTTCACAATTTCATACAAATTTTCTATCCTACGGTCACACACTTGTAAGGAGTCCAACCAACTATTGACCGCCTCCATCGGTTTATTCAAAGACATATAACATAAACCAATACAGTAATAACTATTCCATACTTCATCTGCCCAACCACCGATTTCTATGCGTTTTCTATATGTTTCAATAGCGTTTTCCGGCTGTCCAGCGTCTTTGTAACTGTTTGCCAAATAAAATGTATATCGGTCATTGTTCGGAATCTCCAACAAACCTTGTTTTAATAATCGTATATCCCTCTCGAATTTATCCGTTTTTGCCCCACCATCTCCCACATCGTGTATACGCAAATAATCGTAATCCAATGTTTCTACAACACTATCTGGTGGATTGTTCAAATATTCGTGTGTGACCCCCCAATATGAAAACCCTTCGCGATTTCGAACAATACGCGTGTTTTTGTAATGAAAACTGGCATTTCCTTGGAATAAATGATAAGCATCCATCGTCAGACCCGCTTTGAAACTTTCCGGAGAATCTAACGCGGAACCTTCCAACACCATATCCGCATCCATTAATAAAACATAATCACATTGGGTGAATTTCCTACACGCATTTAGAGCATATGTTCTATTGTAACCGAAATCACGAAACTCTTCGAATATGACTTCACCCGGTATATTTTTCTCTTTGAAATATTCTGTTATGATTTCCACACTATTGTCCGTGCTTCCGGTATCACAAATACAATAATAGTCGATTATGTTTGAAACTGAATCTAATAACCGAGTTATGATTTTACTCTCGTTTTTAATTATCATATTCAAACATATTTTAGGCATTTGTAATTTTGATTATATTGAATACTTCTTTTTGATATATTTTATCATAAATATATATTTTTATATATTATAAATATAGTAAATCATAATATGTCTTTTACAAGATTTCACGATGATCCAGCACGAATACTCAAACAAAATGAAATCAGCACTTACTCCGAAAGATACTATTTGAATACCCCCGGACAAGGTGTGAACTTGCCATTTGATGAAGACCCTCACATACGTTTACAGAGTTGGGGTGCCAATTTGACAACGAATAACCTTAACTTGGAAAGCGACCTCCGTGGACTCACACGAAAATTCACAAAAGACCTTCCTCAAACAAATAACTACAAAGACCATCAAGCAGTTACAAGACCTTATTCATACAGAAATTCACAGCCTTTTGTGGAAGAAAGCCGTGCTTCGCACCCTGCGTGGTTATATAAAGATTTAGAACAAACCCGATGGGAATACCCAATTATTAATCCTCAAGCAAATGTCGAAAAACAATTTCATTCGAATGTTCAAACACGTATTTTAGAAAAAGACCGATTTGTTCCTGGTGTATATAATCAAACAAATTATTCATTTTGAAGATTCAAATCTAGGATTTCTCTATCGGGACTTTTTAATTAGTTTTGTTCAACTATTTTCTTATACCATTATAATATAATATAATAGTATAATTATGGAAGTCGCTATACCATTAGTAGCTTTGGGAGGTCTATACGTAGTTTCAAATCAAAATAGAAATAGAGAAAATTTCCAACAACAAAAATACGAAGGAAAACTTCCAAACGTCGATGTTCCCAACAAAAATTACAACCAAAATACCACCGAATTTACCGCCAAAAATGACCTTACGTCAAAACTGTCCACCGTTAATGTGTATGATGGAAACAGTGTCTATACCGACAAATACTTTAACAGAAACTTGCCAAAAACAATGGTCAATACCACCGCCACACAAAACAGTTCGGCTTTTACCGGCGAAACTCCCAACCCACAAACCTCACAATTCCGCTCCATGAACGGCGAAACAGTCAACGCCGATTACTTCCAACACAATAATATGCAACCATTCTTCGGTAGTCATATCCGAACCATGAGAACCGACGCAAATAGCGGCGAAAGTATTTTAGATAACTATGCTGGTGCCGGTTCTCAAACCATCAAGAAAACCGAACGTGCTCCTCTGTTCTCCCCTCAAGAAAATATGCAGTTCGCACACGGAACACCCAATATGACTGACTTCTTTCAATCCCGCGTAAACCCTTCGCAGAAAATGTCCAATGTCAAACCATTTGCCGACCAAAAAGTCGGACCCGGAATCGGTGCCGGATACACTACTGAAGGTAAAGATGGATACAACTCCGCCCTCCTCAATAGAAACCTCTATTTAGCCAAAACTGTCGATGAACTACGCACACAAAATAATCCTAAGGCCAGTGGATTCGCATTGTTGGGTCACGAAGGACCCGCTGATAGCTTCATCAAAACCAGAGGAGATTTAGGAATTCAAGAAAAACACCGTCCTGATACTTTCTTCGAAATGGGACAAGAACGATATTTCACCACCGGAGGTATCGAAACAGCACCCGCTTCAAGAGGTATTCATCTAGACTTCCAAGAAAAAACAAACAACCGTCAAAATACGACCACATCTTATTCCGGTGGTGCCGCATCTCAAACACCCGCACAATACAACGCAGAAGGTGAATATATGCCATCCAAACATATTGATTTAGGACCTGTTCCTGTGAAACCCGCCATGAGAATCGGTGCCAATGGTGGTAATGAAGCCGACTACGGTATGAAATCAGCAATGGTGTATGAAAATAACCGCTCAGCCAACGTCCAAGACACTTATTTCGGTGCTTTCAGCAGTGCCATTGGTGCGGTAGTTTCCCCATTATTGGATGTTGTAAGACCATCCCGCAAAGAAAACGCTATTGGTAACTTGCGACCTTACCAAAATCCCGGAACAACCGTTTCTAATTCATATGTGTATAATCCCGCTGATAAACCTGCTCCTACTATCCGTGAAACAACAGAGGTCGGTAAAGGGCATCTTTTCGTGAACAGTTTGGCCAGAAGTGATGGTTATTTAGTAGCCGATGTTAACGCAGCTCCAACAAAGCGTCAAACACAAAGTGATTTCTATTATGCTGGTGTGGGAAGTGCTGGAGAACGTGGAAGACAGCCTCGTGCTTATGACGCAGAATACAATCAACGTAATAATGATGTGAAGTCATCGACATTACGAGGATATACCCCATCGGGAGGTATGGGTCTAATGAACTCCAACATTAATATGACGACTGTTCCCCGTGAAATCACACAGAAAAATCGCAGGGATATGGTTCCGACGATGCCCTACCAAACGGTTTCTGCAGAAGCCATGGGACGTGCTACTGGAAGTAGCCAAAATGCGACTACATATTCCAACATTCAATTGGACCGCACACAAGGTGATGTTCTCCAACAATTGAAAGGAAACCCTTTTGCTATTTCTCACGTGAAAGGATTGTAAATTGTTTATATAATGAGTTTTATTTTTATTACTATATTGTAATAAATGTAAATGTGGTTTAGGTGTTTCCATTTTCCATATATGCTTGCGTTTATTAGACCCTGCTATGGATATATTGTAAAGCATAGTTACAGCCAGATCCAAAATGATTATTTTAAATATAGAAGTTGTCATAGAAGAAACTTTAAAAAATCTAAAGGTTACACAAACTATGTTGAAGACCATCATGTAATACCCAAACAATGGAGACACCACGAACTCTTACAAAATATAAATTTCGATGTTCATTGTAGTGATAATTTGTATATTATGCCTAATAATGATGCCACAAAACGATTCCATCTTCATCCTGACACTCTTATCCATCAAGGTGGCCATCGCAAATACAATTATTATGTGAAAGAACAACTCGATTACATACAAGGACTTGACAAAGACGCACAAGAATATCAATTCTGGTTACTATTACACCACTTGAAATCAAACATGAAATTTAATAAAGATGGTATTCCTTGGAAATGAATAGTTAGGTTCTCAACGGGTTCTCAAACACCTCAAAATATTTTGGATGTATAGAATCCAAGATTTTTTCTAAAGTATTT
>CEOO01058950.1_pt1 | contig 11805 bp, 14 predicted proteins | sample 530321 | NCBI WGS metagenome assembly CEOO01 (sample SAMEA2619927, study PRJEB7988) | marine metagenome | biome: marine biome (ENVO:00000447); feature: surface water layer (ENVO:00002042); material: "saline water (ENVO:00002010), including plankton (ENVO:xxxxxxxx)" | depth 5 m
ACCTTCGCTAGAGGTTTCAACTTGTCGGATGATGTCGAAATCGGCACCGTCTCTTTCAATAATGGAATGCTTGTGATAGAATTGAGGAGAATCATTCCTGACCACCAGCAACTGAAGGTTTATGAAATCCAAGATCCTGCAAGTGTTGAGTCATCCAGTGACCCTGTGTAATGGGTTGCTAGTGGGATTCTTACTTGTGGTAGGTATCGCCCACAATCATGCTCACTATACTATGGATCAAGATGCCGATTCTTATGTCAGAGCATGGTGTAAAAAGAATCAAGACACTTGTCAAAGTTACTTAAATAATTACTGATATATAGTATACAACCAAAGAGACCTCACGGGGTCTCTTTTTGTTTGGAGGTATCCATGAATGTGTATTTAAATCTAACTAAGGCAAACGATGATGGAGAAAGAGATCTTCTGACACTGGAGTTGCCAGCAAATCATTTAGATGATATTATGAGGTATGTAAGACCTATTGCTGAGCAAAACAAACAATCAGAAATTAAAATTCTAAAAGACATTATTAAACAATCTGTTTTTGAAATTTCAAGGAGAAGTTATGAGCGTAAGAGTCGTAAGAATGCGAAGCGGTGAAGATGTCATCTGTGACCTTTACGAAGTTAGCATGAAAGAGAAGGAGGAAGTTTTTGCTTTCCAACTTAAAAATCCATATCTCGTATACCTTACTCAGGGTATGGATGCCGAGGCAGATGGTGAGATCCATAAGATCTCTGATCCTGAGTTGGGTCTGGAGCCATGGATGCCACTACTGAAAGGAGATTCTATTCTGGTAAAGATGGATGAAATCGTCAGTGCATACGAAACACACGATCCAATCGTGGAAAAATACAACGAAATTATTGGAGCAAAAGATCATGCTGAAAGTGCTGCTACTTAAAAACGGCAGTCTGACTGATTACCTTATTGGTAAGGTTACAGAGTTGGACGAAGAACCTGCAATTCTCGTTGAAGGTTGTATGAGAATCATTGATGGGCAGTTGGAAGTGTATCCGAAATACTCATCTCAGCGAGATCTCTTCTTGACATCTGACGCGGTTTTTACTATAGTGGATCCGTCAAAGGAGATTCTTGCGGAGTATCAAAAGGTAGATGAGTAGTTTCTACACCAACGTCCAACTGGCAGGTAACACAATTCTTTATCGTGGGTATGAGGATGGGCAGTATGTCCAGTCCCGTACCCATTTTTCGCCTAAGTTATTTGTCACTTCCAACAAAGAAGAGAAGTATAAGACCTTGACGGGGGAGAATGTCAAACCAATCAAGTTTGATTCTCCTCGTGAGGCACGAGAGTTTATTGGTAAGTATGAGGGTGTAGAAGGATTTAAGGTATACGGATACGAAAGATATGTCTACCAGTTTATCGCACAGGAATTTCCTGGTGAGATTGATTATGACATGAAGGCGATGAAGATCTTCGCTTTGGATATTGAGGTTGCATGTGAAAACGGTTTCCCCGATGTAGCACAGACGGCAGAAGAAATGCTCTGTATTACAATCAAGGATCTAAATAGTAAACAGTATTATGTGTGGGCGACTCGTGAGTTTGACGTGCCCGATGGCGTAGAGGCAAATATATTTTGGACAGAGCAGGAGATGCTTAACCACTTTATTAGGTGGTGGGCAGAAAATACTCCTGATATTTTAACTGGATGGAATGTCAACTTGTATGACGTGCCATATATTGCTCGTAGGGTCAATAGAATCCTTGGTGAGAAGTGGATGAATACGCTATCACCATTCAACCGTGCTAACGAGCGCGAGATCAATATTATGGGTAGGACTCATATTGCCTATGATCTTTCTGGAATTAATATTCTAGATTATCTCGATCTCTATAAGAAATTTACATACACTAACCAGGAATCCTATCGCCTGGATCACATTGCTCATGTTGAGTTGGGACAACGTAAGTTGGATCACAGTGAGTATGAAAACTTCAAAGACTTCTACACTAGTGACTGGCAGAAGTTTGTGGAATACAACATCCAAGACGTTGAGCTTATCGACAGACTGGAAGATAAGATGAAGCTGGTTGAATTGGCAGTTACCATGGCTTATGATGCCAAGGTCAATCTTGAAGATGTGTATAGTCAAGTCCGCATGTGGGATACTATGATCTATAACTATCTAAAGGATAGAAACCTAGTAGTGCCACCTAGGAAGGGAGCAAAGAAGGATGAAAAATACGCAGGAGCGTATGTCAAAGAACCGAAACCTGGACTCTATAATTGGGTTGTTTCTTTTGACCTCAACTCTCTGTATCCTCATCTTATTATGCAGTACAACATCTCGCCAGAAACGCTATTGGAGAAACGACATCCAACGGCAACGGTTGATCGAATACTTAATCAATCGTTAGACATTGATGGTGAGTATTGTGTGTGCGCTAACGGTGCTCAATACCGAAAGGATATACATGGTTTCCTCCCCGAAATGATGCAGAAGATTTATGATGAAAGGACCATTTACAAAAAACGGATGCTTAACGCTAAGCAGTCTCTTGAAAATGCCAAGACACCTGCAGAGACCTTGGCACTACAAAAAGATATCTCAAAGTTTAACAACATCCAAATGGCACGAAAGATTCAACTCAACAGTGCCTATGGTGCCATCGGAAACCAATACTTCCGATATTACAATCTGGCAAATGCTGAGGCGATTACTCTCTCAGGGCAAGTCTCGATTCGTTGGATCGAAAACAAGATCAATGGATACCTAAATAAACTGCTCTCTACGGAGGAGGTTGATTATGTCGTTGCATCTGACACCGACTCAATCTATCTTAACCTTGGACCTCTTGTTGATAAATTTCTTAGTAATAAGTCTGGTGATAAAGCAGCAGTTGTTTCTTTACTTGACAAGATCTGCAAGGAAAAACTGGAGACTTTTATCCAACGTGCATATGAAGAATTGGCAACGTATGTTTCAGCGTATGACCAGAAGATGATCATGAAGCGTGAGAATATCGCTGACAAAGGTATCTGGACTGCCAAGAAGCGATACATTCTCAACGTGTGGGACAGTGAGGGTGTGCGATATGCACAACCCAAACTAAAAATGATGGGCATTGAAGCAGTCAAGTCTTCTACACCAGCACCCTGTAGGCAGAAGATTAAGGATGCTCTCAATGTGATCATGAATGAAAATGAGGAAGCAGCACAAAAGTTTATTGCTGATTTCAGAGAGGAATTTACATCGTTGCCAGTTGAAGATATTTCATTCCCTAGGGGTTGCAACAATCTAAATAAGTGGTCCAACCCCGCGACGGTCTATACTAAAGGCACTCCTATCCATGTGCGTGGTGCCCTCTTGTACAATTTTCATATCAAGAAAAACAAACTTACGCACAAGTATCCTCTTATTCAAGATGGTGAGAAGATTAAGTTTGTTTATCTGAAGACCCCGAATCGTATCAATGAAAACGTAGTGTCATTCTTCCAAACCTTTCCTAAGGAATTGGATCTTGACAAACAGGTAGACTATGACTTACAATTTGAGAAAAGTTTTCTAGATCCTCTGAAAGTAATTATGGACACTATTGGGTGGAAACCCGAAAAAGTAGCATCACTAGAATTTTTATTCGCATGACCCAAATTAAATACTTAGTTTCATATCAGAAAGCATTCGGATTCTCTGTAAGAGAAGAGAAGGAGTTTACAAAACTGGAAGATGCAGAATGGTTTGAGCGTGCCATGAAACGCGCACAATATATCACAACATTATTGGAGGTTAAAGAGTGAATTTTTTACAAGATGTAGTCAAGGAGATTGACAATGAATATGCTTCTCTCGTCAGCGATGGCGTTGCAGCAGGTGACACTTCAGGTTTCATTGATACTGGGAGTTATATCTTTAATGCTCTGGTTTCTGGCAGCGTCTTCGGTGGTGTCCCTGGAAATAAGATTACTGCTATCGCAGGTGAGTCCTCGACTGGTAAAACTTTCTTTTGCCTTGGTATTGTTCAGCATTTCTTGGAGTCTAATCCTGATGCTGGCGTCATTTATTTTGAATCTGAATCCGCAATTTCTAGGCAAATGATTGTGGATAGGGGTATCCCAGCAGATCGTATGATGATTGTGCCTGTGTCTACTATTGAAGAGTTTCGCACCCAGTCTTGTCGTATCCTTGACAAGTATATGGAGCAACCTAAGGAAGATCGTCAACCCATGATGTTTGTCCTTGACTCTCTTGGTATGCTCTCTACAACCAAAGAGATTGATGATGTGTCAAATGACAAACAAGTCCGTGACATGACCAAGAGTCAGTTGATCAAGGGTGCATTCCGTGTGCTCACATTGAAACTGGGTAAGGCAAACGTGCCTATGCTGGTCACCAACCACACTTATGATGTGATTGGATCTTATGTCCCAATGAAAGAAATGGGTGGCGGAAGTGGTCTGAAGTATGCATCTTCTACCATCATCTATCTCAGCAAAAAGAAAGAGAAGGATGGCAAAGAGGTTGTAGGTAATATCATTAAATGTAAGGCAGCAAAGTCTCGTCTCACCAAGGAGAATTCTGATGTCGAAACTCGTCTTTATTACGACCGTGGACTGGACAGGTATTACGGATTACTGGAATTGGGTGAGAAACATGGAGTCTTCCAGCGGAAGGGAAATAGGATTGTTGTTGGGGAATCTTCCGTTTATCCTTCTGTTATTCTTGCCGATCCTGAGAAGTATTTCACGCCAGAAGTAATGCAGGCATTGGATGAAGCAGCAGCGATGGAGTTTAGATATGGCAACTGATCTCAAATCCTATATTAAAGTCTGGGATGATGTTGCAGATGAAGACTTCTGCCAAAAGATCATCGCTCAATTTGAATCGGATATCCCCAATCACAATAGAATAGATAGAGATCAACGTCCTAAGTTTACTGAATATAATATCAGCGAAAGATACCAAGCAAAAGATCCTGCATGGATCCAGTTGCAGTTAGATATTCAGGAGCTCTTCATTACTTACACTGAGAGGTATATCGATGAGTTTCAACTTGGACCTGATTTCCCTTCTAGGTATTGCTTTGAGCAGTATAGGATTAAAAAGTATGCAACATCATCTGATCAATTTAAAGATCATGTTGACGTGCAAGATTATAATTCTGCCAGAAGATTTTTGGTTGGGTTTGTATATCTAAACACTCCACACTCAGGTGGAGAGACCCGCTTTCCTAAACTGGACCTTGACATCAAACCAGTAACTGGTAGAATGCTTATGTTTCCTGCTAACTGGATGTATCGGCACTCTGGACAACCTGCCACAGGTGGTCCGAAATATCTACTCGGGACTTATTTGCAGTATCTATGATTGAAGCGACGATTATCAACAACCTCCTGCTGGATGAAGAATACTGCAGGAAGGTTATCCCCTTTGTCAAACCTGAATATTTTACTAGTGTTGGTAATCGAGTGTTGTTTGATATAATCAATGATTATATTGATCAGTATGATGCACTTCCAACTGCTGCTGCACTCAACATTGAGTGTGACAAGAAGAAGGATATCAGTGCAGATACATTCAAGGAAGTTACCGACTTCATTACCAATCTCAACGCCGACGAGCAAGACTTCGATTGGATTGTAGATACCACAGAGAAGTGGTGTCAAGAGCGAGCAATCTATCTTGCGTTGATGGATTCGATTAAGATCGCTGATGGTCAGGATAGTAAGCGGGATAAGGGTGCAATACCTCACATCCTGTCGGAAGCACTTGCTGTGTGTTTTGACAACAATGTCGGACACGATTATATTGGAGATGCTTTAGAACGCTATGACTTCTACCACGAAGACGAAGCGAAGATTCCATTTGATCTCGACTTCTTTAACAAGATTACGAAAGGTGGTCTTCCAAACAAAACGCTTAATATTGCTCTTGCTGGCACTGGCGTTGGTAAGTCTCTGTTTATGTGTCACGTCGCAAGTAGTATTCTACTACAGGGCAAGAACGTCTTATACATCACGCTTGAGATGGCTGAAGAGAAGATTGCAGAAAGAATTGATGCTAATCTTTTGAATGTGCCAATCCAAAAACTGGGTGAAATGCCCAAGCAGATGTTTGAGAAAAAGGTAACAAACCTTGCTAAAAAAACTCAAGGTAAGCTAATTATTAAAGAGTATCCTACGGCATCTGCTAATGTTGGACATTTTAGGGCTTTGCTATCCGACTTGGCACTTAAGAAATCTTTTCGACCTGATATTGTATTTGTGGATTATCTTAATATTTGTGCCTCTTCGCGTTACAAAGGGGCTGCCAATATTAATTCCTATACACTTATTAAGTCAATTGCAGAAGAGCTTAGAGGTTTGGCTTGCGAAGCCCAGGTCCCTTTCGTATCTGCCACCCAGACCACTCGTAGCGGTTATGGTAGCTCTGACGTTGACATTACTGACACTAGCGAGTCCTTTGGTCTCCCTGCTACTGCTGATCTTATGTTTGCCCTTATTTCAACGGAAGAGTTGGAAGGAATGAATCAGATCATGGTCAAGCAGTTGAAGAATCGATACAACGATCCGACCATGAATAAGAGATTTTGCGTGGGTATTGACAGGGCGAAGATGAGGCTGTATGATGTAGAGCAGTCGGCTCAGAAAGATCTCGTGGATTCTGGTCAAGACCACGGGAATGAAGAAGAGCAGATTGACCTTGTAAAACGATTCCAAAGTAAGAAAACACTTGCAACACTGAAGTATGATTGATTTTATTAAGTATGCTAAATTCGTCAATGCGGTCACGTCGCAGGAAAGCAAAGATCCCGAAGCATTCATTTATCGTCTTCAGGAATTGCAAGGCGAGAAGTTTCCTGCCGAGCGACTGCTTACTGCTTCTGTAGGTATGTGTGCTGAGGCAGGTGAGTTTACTGAGATCATTAAGAAGATCTGTTTCCAAGGTAAACCTGTCAACGAAGAAAATCTGTTTCACCTGAAGCGTGAGATGGGTGATATTATGTGGTATTTCATGCAAGCATGTATGGCACTAGATGTATCTCCTGAAGAGATCATTGAAATGAATGTAGATAAACTCAAGTCTCGCTATCCTGGCGGTGAGTTTGATGTCCATTATTCCGAAAACCGTAAGGAGGGAGATCTGTGAAACTAACACTAGATGATTATTTGATTGCTGGTGAAGAATACTGGCCTAAGTATTGGTATGTTGCCAAAGAGTTGGGTGAGGATGCCAAACCTGAAGATGTATTGAAAGTAATGGAATCACTTGCTACACTTGCTTTTAAAAATAAAGTCAAGGAAAGTGTTGGACCATTTGGTTTCAACAAAAAGGACAAAGAGGAATCCGAATGAAGTTTACTCAAGAAGATTTCTGGCAAACCATGCAAACCCTTGGATGGGAAACCTCTGATGACATTGTTATTGAGATTGGTGGCACTGCCGTCTCTGGTATTCATCAGGGAGAAGATTACAATAAAAAATGGGCAACACCCTTTGGCGTCCGTAAGTACAACAAAGATGCCTTCATTGTAATCAAGAATCTTTCTCGCACACCCTTTGAGCCCTCAGTAAATGACGATCCCGAACGAAGACCACACCATTCCAAGGTGGAAGGAAGCGACCAACAAAAAGATAGTGGAGAATCTGCTAGTTAGTTGCGCGGAGCTCCTTAACGGCAAATGGTATACAACTGAAACTCTCGACTATAAAGGTCACAGGACTAGGAAGTATATCATTGAGCATGACATCACCGAAGATAAATAAAGGGGCAGAGTCCCCTTTTTTTAATGTCTTCAGAGAAAGCAGCGAAAGAAATTGATAAGATATTTAAGGATAAGTATGACTTGAAAAAGTTTTTCGGATCAGTATCTGGTCAAGATGATAGGGAGATCGATACTTGGGACTCATCATCAACTGATATGGTGAAGACACCATCGAAGTCTCAGGTGACTTTAGTGCCTAGAATTAAATCTAAGACAGAAAGAAATTGGTTGAGGGGTAAGATCAAAGATCTTTGTGAAGAGCATAGAGAAGATCTTATTCAGAGTATCAGACCATATCTACCTGATTTTGAGAATGTTGTATATGAATTTAAATTTGAAGAAAGAAAAATTGCTGGCACAGGTTTATTGTCATATGTAATTGAGGCAATCCCAGAAGGAAAAAGGAATGCTGCATTAAGAATTGCATTTCAAGGAAAAGGTTTATCTAACGGTGCTGGGGGTAGAAGAGAAGATCCTCATGAATTGATGACTGCATGTCTTATCTTAGATAAGATGCATATTGATTTAAATGCTCTCAATGGAAAGAAGGATGGCGATCGTCAAGCAGCATACAAATCTATTGTAGATAGGTTGCATACAACTGCATCTAAGATTGTGGGTGCAGCAGGACTGTCTGGTTTTTATATTGATCCCAGGGAAAAAACTCAACCAGATTTAGTCAACCTAGCAAAGGCAGTATCTGTTTCTAACTTTGCTTTGAATTTGATTGGTGATGCTAAAGTGGAAGCCGTATGGCAAACTGGCACTAAGTGGGCAACAGAAATTAAAAAATTTAATGTTGGTCCTAAGACCATTCAGAATTATAACTCTTCTGACATCATCGTTAAGTTTACTACTACTGGACCTAAGGGTGCTACACACTACTGGGGGTTATCTCTGAAGAAAGCAGGACTGAAAGATCCCGAACCTACACTGCTCAACAAACCTGCTTATGGTGCTAAAGGATTTCTTACTAAAAGTATTCCAACCAATGAGCATAAGAAAATTGAAGATGCCAAGGCAAAGTTTTTTAAGGGAGCAATAAAAACAAAGTTGGGTGTCACTGAATATAAAGGTGAGAATATTGATAAGATGCAGGTAAAGAAAGTATTGAAGGCGGCAGATACTTTATTCACCGAAAGAAATGAAAAGAGTGAGATGTTGAGGGGTCAGGGTAAATACAAAGCAAATCCCAATATCTATTTCAAAGAAATGGATAGGGTATTCTTAAGTTACTTTGATAAAAACAAAGAATTCTTTGAAGAGTTTTTAGATACTATTTTTAAAATTAATTTGCAAGCATATCTTGCCGACGTTGATTTTCACTTCAGTCTTATTACTGGTCGTGGTGATTATCAAGATGGAAAGATACTTGAAGTTGGTAAACCTACTGAAAAAGAGGGCAGGTCAACCACTGAAATTTTTAGAGAAATGTTTTCTGATCCTGATGTGACTAGTTATAGAGTTATACCTGATCCAAATCCCAAGAAAAAGCAAGCATTTGTAGAAGGTGCGACTGCTGCTAAACTCTTCTATCAAATGAAGATTGGCAAGGGAAACAAGGGAGTTACTATAGTTGATCTGGAAGTCAGGTATAAGGGGGCACTTACAGGAGAACCACAATTCCAAGTCTTTATGACGGTTGGTGCAAATAGTTTCTCGGATTTATATAAAAAGAAGGTAAAAGAGCGACCACCGAAGCGTTGGTGAGGACTATATAAAAACTGGCACAACCCCCTGTTATGGGGGTTTTTTCGTGCTATTATATAAGGGTTGAGAAACCGCCCTTTATGCCCAACAAACATCTAGAGCATCCCGAAGACGCTGTTTTCGATGGGAAGCGACGGGTTTTATATAACCTAAAACAGATGGTCACTGCTGGCACCGATATGAGTATCAAGTATGATGGCGCACCTGCTATCGTTTTTGGCACCAACCCTGATAACGGTCGCTTCTTTGTGGGCACAAAGTCCGTTTTTAATAAAGTCAAAGTAAAAATCAACTATACCAATGAAGATATCGATAAAAACCATACTGGTAACGTTGCTGATATTCTTCGTCTCTGTCTACGTCATCTTCCCCGTATTGATGGCATTGCTCAAGCTGATTGGATTGGCGTTGGTGGTGGCACTTGCTATACTCCCAACACCGTTTCTTATAATTTTCCTGCTGCTATTCCTGCTGATATTATTCTAGCACCACACACATCCTATGATGAGATCTCTCCTGATGCTATAGGTCGTTGTGGTCTTTCTCTAGATTCTACCTATGATTGTTTCTTTATAGATACTACAACTGCTCGCGCAGGAAAATTTAAATACTTGGACATCGCTGCACAGATTGTCAGACACGCATTCTTTATGAAGGTGCCTAAAGACAAGTATGCTCGCCTTTACTTCCGCACATTTGTCAATAAATTTATTCGTGCTGGTAGTAATCCTAGTCCCGCAATGATGTATGCTGCTGTAGATGATAAATACAAGTGTGATGTTAATGAATCCACCTTTATTGTGTGGCATCTGATGTCACAACTGAAACAGCGGTTACTTGATTCAATCATAGTAGATGATAATGTAGAATGCTTCATCGACGGTCAACCGACCAACCATGAAGGATTTGTTATCGTTTCTGATAGTCCCCTTAAAATTGTAGATCGCCAAGTCTTTAGCAAAGCAAACTTTAATCTTAATAAAAATTGGTAGAATGAAAAAGTTTAGTGCTTTTCTAACTGAAGCGGAGAGATCATTTGCTTCAAAGGATGCCGAAAAACTAGGACTCAAGCATGTGGCATATGGTCGCTATGCGGATCCTAGTGGAAACATTACCCATGTCAGTAAAGACGGGAAACTAGTCAAACTTTCTGCTGCTGATGCGGCAGCAATGAAGCAAGGTGGAGGAGAAGATGGATCTGAAGAAGCACCAACTCCGAGCGACATGGGTTCGGTATCTATTACTTTTGGAAGATTTAATCCCCCTACTATCGGGCATGAAACTCTAATCAAAAGAGTTGCTCGTGAGGCAAAGGGTGGAGAGTATAGAATCTATCCTAGTCAGTCTCAAGATCCTAAGAAGAATCCTCTCGGTTTTGCTGAGAAGGTGAAGTATATGAAGCAGGCATATCCAGAGCATTCTGATGCTATTCAGTCTGGTGATGCTCGCACTATCTTTGATGTCCTCACATCTTTGAATGATGAGGGATATAGTGAAGTGAAGATTGTAGTTGGTGGTGACAGAGTATCTGAATTCAATTCTCTGGCACAAAAATATAATGGTGATCTTTATGAGTTTGAAAATATTCTGGTAGTATCTGCTGGAGATAGAGACCCTGATGCTGATGGTGTAGAGGGTATGTCTGCATCTAAGATGAGAAAGGCAGCAGCAGAGGATGACTTTAAGACCTTTGAGAAGGGAATACCCTCAGCACTTGGACCAAAAGATAAACTTCGTTTGTATAGATCACTTAGATCTAATATGCAATTGGAAAGTCTGGATGATTTTCATGATGCGAGTTTCCAATTATTTGAAGTTGCTCCTAAGTTAGATCCTCAGGGACTCAGAGAAGCATATCTTCGTAAGGAAATCTTTAATCAAGATACTTATGTTGAAAATGTAAACACTGGAGTCATTGGAAAGATTGTAAATCGTGGTAGCAACTATGTCATCTATGTTGATGAGAATGAGAAGGTGTATAGATCATGGTTGCGCGATCTCTTAGAGGTAAATGATATTAAAATGTTTGACTTTACACCTGCTGGAGAAGTTGGCACACCAGAATTGAGAGATTATATGCGTAAACTTACGCCAGGTGAATTCATTAAGAAGATAAATAAAAAGGACAAGGACACTAAGTAAGATGAATCTAAACGACCTACCAGATATGTCAGATGCACTGAAACAAGTGCAGATGTATGAAAAAAAGAAGTTAGATCCTGTCGGTAAAGAGGATGGTGACATCGATAATGATGGAGATAAAGACTCTTCCGATTCTTATCTTCTGAATCGTCGTAAGACTGTCACCAAAGCGATGGGTAAGAAGACTCACCTTTGTGCCAAGATGGTCAAGAAGGAAGG
>CEOO01051485.1_pt1 | contig 11750 bp, 13 predicted proteins | sample 530321 | NCBI WGS metagenome assembly CEOO01 (sample SAMEA2619927, study PRJEB7988) | marine metagenome | biome: marine biome (ENVO:00000447); feature: surface water layer (ENVO:00002042); material: "saline water (ENVO:00002010), including plankton (ENVO:xxxxxxxx)" | depth 5 m
TCATCATTTTTAACAATTCCGATTTGTAACGCAGGATCTTTTTTCGATTCATCATTCGAATAAAGTTCCATAAGACTCTTAAACCGTTTATTACTTCTTTCATCGGGGTTCGAATATACTTTTTCCAACAATTGTTGTAATATACCATTTGTACATTCTTTAGGAGAAACGAACTTTTTGATTTCATCGGCGAAATCCGTGAATTTCCTATATTTAGATGTAAGCAATCCTTTGATGTTTTCGTTCTCATTATTGTAATTCAAGTTGAATGTGCTGGGATTAATGTATGTTTTACGAATAATGGTTAAAGATTCAATGTCCGTTTTTTGCCTAAACAGTTCTCCAAAAGCACGTTTGATTTGGTCAGACACCATTGATTCTACATTCTTGAAGGATGTTTCAATCTTATTAATGGATGCGAAATTGATACTGTCGCCTTTATGACTATTTACGTAAGGAATGTTTTTGTCAATTTCAATGAAATGCTTTGTATAGTTCATCGCGGGATTCATAGTGACAGTTTGTTCTTTTTCTGAGGCTTTTTCCTTGATAAACTTTTTCATATCATCATTGATATAGAACTGACCATTTTCTCCGAAATCATTTCGAAATTTGCTTACCTTGTTTTCGATTTCATTGGCCAAGTTATCATACTCGTTTCGTCTGTAAATATTCAATTCATAATATTGTGTTGGTAGTTGTTTGTATTCCGAGTGATTAAATATATCATTGATCCATACAGTTTTACTTAGTGTGTATTTCTTTCCGTTGATATCCAAAATATAATTCTTCTTTAGCATTGAGTCGGATTTCAAGAAAAAAGGTATCAAATCAGTAATCGAGAACGTATATCCAACAATACCATTCAATAAATCAAATGACGATGAAATATTCATATCTGTAGGATAATATGTAGGAAACAAAATGGTCAATACAGTCATAAGATTGTTTGTAACATTATTATTTACAATCTCGATTTCGTCTGGTTTGAAAAATGCCGACTTTTTAGCCCCATAATACACATCTGTAGGAATGGTTTGGATTTTTCGGTAAAATTGGTCTTTGTTGAAAATAAATCGGATTTGTTCTAAATAAGTCATAGACCGCAATAATTCCGAAAAATCAACATCATAGGTAAAATATGGGGTTTCATCGAGTTCTTCCAATGATTGTAATTCGGGGTTTGTCAACATAGAACGGGTAAATGAAATCTTCTCTAATTCCTTCACATTAGTGTATATCTGGATGTTTAGTTTTTCAATATTATAGGACATATCTTATAATATTTAGATAAATTTTTTGACTGCTTAATACCCAGAATATCCCGAAATATTACTTTGTATCATATTTTCTTGGGATGAATCAGCAACAACTGAACTAGGACTTGAAGTAGCATCTCCATTTTCCAAATTAGAACCCATCTTGATGTCACTCAATGATGTTGGTGAAGGTGTTGGTGTAGGAGTTGGTGCGGGAGTTGATGATGGGTCTTGTTCTCGCATTTGTGTATGATAATCCACAAAAGTCTCCGGCAAACAACAAAAGGTGCTTTCTTCATTAAACAAATAATCCACAAACAACATAAATACCAATGTCAATACAAAAGCAATAATGATATCACGAGTTCCCATCCATAAAATGGCAAATATCAAAACATTACGATTCAATGAATATTTAATATAAGACTCGAGTGTTTTATTCAATTTCACTGTCATAAATCGTGGTGCCATATTGATAATAATAATCATCAATCCAGTGAAATATTTACTTTGGTTCAACGCAGTAATATTGTCATTTGAATATTTGAATAAATTATAGATACCTCTCATAAACCATCCGTCTTTCATATTTGTATTACCTAATATAGGATGTATTTAGATTTTATTTTTCCTGTGTTTTTCCTACAAAACGGTTCTCTATGACCTTGAATTTACACGTAGGGTCGCATATATTACAATGATTCTTCGATTCTATAGGATATACGTGTTCAGCCATTTCAGGACTTACGACTTGACCTTTGTTGATTAAATGACCGTTTTTACAATGGACCTTACAAAACTTCTCTTCTTTTTCAGTAGTTGCTTTATCTTCATCCATTTCAGGATAAGCATCTTCTAGATTCTCAAAAGTTTCTTGCGATTTTTCTAAATCTGGACCATACAGAATATTTCCATCTTTAGGAATTTCTACATTACTTAAATCAATCAATGATTCTATAATTGGTTCTGGTGTATGAGAACCGTCTTCAAAACCTTCACACATTTTCTCCATAAAATCCGACTGATAATAAAAAATAATCAACACACATACAAACACACCATAGATTTTATCAATGGAAACGTAAAACAATATAATAATCACAGCCAATAACTTACCTAAAACTCCGTTGCTTAATTGAGCGAATTTTTTAGGAGATTTCAAAAACAAGAATATCAGAATCATCGGTAAGAATTGGAAAATAATACGGCGAACTTTATCCATATCCATTTTTGTTTTATAATAATATCACATATTATTTATTCAGCATTTTTTATTATCTTTCTTTTTTCGTAAATCACCAAAATAATTATCTACATATTTTGTAAGATAACTTGTTATAAATATATTAATATGAATTTAGGATCAATTGCTTCACCATGGAATAATGATGATATTACACCAAAAAAACGAGTGGCAACAATGAGAAAAACCGTCAAAATTAGACCCAATATTTCTTCCGACAATTCTTATTCCAACTATTCTTCTGAAAATCCAAATGCTGGATTCTTACCTTCTACCATTGAAGAAACCCAAGAAAAAGGAGAAATACACAACCAACGGGTCAATGACCTCATCAATGAGATGGCATCTGTTCAAGACCACAACGATGGAGAAAAATTGGCTAACTTTACACCACCACCTCAACCGATTATTAATATCAAAAAAGACCTTCAACAAGGCAACCCTTATATTCAAGATATGGGAGATGAACCTGTAGAAATGCCGCCAAACCCTCTTCAAATAAAACCTCAAGATATCAAACAAAGCCTTGAAAAAACTAATTTCGATTCACATACACCCAACATTTATAGCAACTACAATAACTCATACAAAAATACTATTTCCAATCTTAAGAATACATTAGCATATCATCAACAAAATCAAACACCAAATATCGATGATAAATTGATGGAGAAAATCAACTATATGGTCCATATGTTGGAAGGTTTAGAAGGCGAAAAAACCGCCAATGTTATGGAAGAATTTATCTTATATACATTTTTAGGAGTATTTGTCATATTTGTGTTGGACTCTTTCTCAAGATCCGCCAAATATATACGCTAAAATTAAATATCATTATATTTCATATATATTGATATGTACGAAGAACCTATTGACCAAGACCCCATTAATCAAGACCCTATGATGAATGACGACCAATACCAAATGGAAGAAGAACCTATGATGATGGAACCACCAAAACCTAGAAAAAAGAAGTCTAGAAAAACCAAACCCACTAACTTCTACTTTATGGTCGATGATGAATACTATTACGGCAAATTGGAAAAACCTATCCGCAAACATACCAAAAAAGCCAAATTCTGTGCTTTAGGAAAAGCCGAATTCGACCACTCCACACGAAAAACCAAAAAACATAAATTTAGTATTCCTCTCAAAAATATGCACAAAAATTTGGAAACGCTTATCAATACAACCCAACCAGAACAATCCTACACAGATATGGAAGAACCTATTGTTGAAGAACCTATGGTAGACAATGCTCCTGTTGTCGAGGAACCTATGATGGACAATGCTCCTGTTGTAGAGGAACCTATTATGGACAATGCTCCTGTTGTAGAGGAACCTATGATGGACAATGCTCCTGTTGTAGAGGAACCTATTGTGGACGACGCAAACAATGACCCTGATGTCGAGGAACCTATGATGGACGACACAAACAATGTTCCTGCTCCTGATTTAGTTGACGAAACACAAGAACAACCCGTTGTTGAAGAAGGAACTTCATCGGAAGAACCCCCTAAACCTCAACCAAGTTTCATGGACAACATCACTAATTTATTTACAACAGAAAACAAGGAAAATGCTCCAAAGGGAGGAACAAAGAAACGCAGATACAGAAAGAAGAACAAGACAAATAAAAGAAAGGGAAAAAGAGCCTAAATTTCACGAAATGATCAAACAGGTTCTCGGATTTAGTTTTTTAGGAATGAAATAATTTAGGGTGTAATAGAATTGGTCGATTTCTAAAAACGGTTTTCTGTCCAGAAAATCGAGAACCAAGAAGTTGTGTGATATATTTTCTATCATCAAATATCGAAATACATTTGTGGTCTTCAATATTGCCCCTAATGTATGTAAAAATCCATCATAAAACAATTGCTGAGAATTACTGTTTTGTATGGACCCGAAAAAATGTAATAAAGGACCGTTTTTCCCCATTATTTCGTATTGGGTTCTCGAATCTCGGAAAAAATATAATCCGTGTATTTCCTCTTTTCGATACACACAAAATACAAATAATATTTTCGCTTTAAGCATTTCCACAATATTTCCTAAAGATGTAATACCAAATACCGAGAACTTCAAACGTAGTGTTCCGATAAAATCAACCAAAATGTTAATATTCTTATATGTAATTTCTTTTATCAAAAAATGTAACGGCAATTGGGGTCGTTCAACGTCTTTCAATATATCATACACATAAGATTGATGTTTGATTATCGGAACGACTCCGTGATAGGGTTCTCCTTCTTTTTTCAACAATGATATTTGTATTGGTTCTCGAATTCGTATTCGATAATCGTGTGTTTGTAATAACCGCCGCATAATATCCTTTTTATCCAGTTCTCGATTCACACAAATAAAATCCACGAAATAAATAGTATGCTGTTCACCATTGTATGAAAACTCCATTGGACGAGAACTCACACACCCTTTAATGACGTCGTCTTTTTTATGGGCCTCTTCGACCCGTTTCCAAGTCGTATTCTTCGTACCATATTTTGTTTGATTTATTGAAGGAGGCGGTTTACGATAAAACGAAAAATAACACGGATATTGGTGTCCCACAAAATACGCATTCAAGTTGTCTCTGTGAAATATGAAGAATGTGGAGTCGGAAGATACATAATGACACTGTAATAAGTCAATGAGTTCTGTTACACCGGTTCCAGATATATCCACGAATTCTTGTGTTTCTATATTATCAAAGTCGCAAAATCTACTTTTTATTGGAAACCGTTTTTGTATAATAAATGGGCGTGTGTATAAATATCGCCAAAAATCGTAGCTGTGATATACAGGCTGATTATTCCAAAACGGGAAACTTAATTTGATATATATGAAAATAGACAACACCAATAATACGAAAAATAACAATAAATATATGTGTAGGTTCTCATATATGGTTTCTCTGTCGATGATTGGATAATACATTTGAATTGAAAGTATATTTAATCTGTATTAGTTCTACGAAATAATATATTATTTATTGTTGGAAATAATATACAAATTTATTTACTATTTAATTATGGAACGTTCGAGAACCAAAGAAGAAACTACAACCATAGACGATATTTTATCTAAATTATATAGCGTGAAATCCTTAATGGAAGGGCTCAAACAAAATAACGTCCAAATATCTCGAACTGAAAAAGTCCAAATCCATATGTTATTGAATATTTTGAACGCTATGGACCAATATACCAAATAACTCTAATGTGACCTTTCTAAAATATAAATATATTGATGTGGGTCATTTACCGGCGACTCTTCCAACAAAAACTTTCCGTGGACAATGAATCCTTGTTCGATAGCCAAACGCAAAACACTATTCACCGGCTCTATACGCAATGTCCTCTCATTTTCACGAATATTGGCACTCGTCTTATCCACAAACGTTTCTTTTTGAGTTACCACACAAGCACTCGGTCTATCTTCATCGTCGTCTTCACTACCGGATACTTTGAAATCATTTGAATATGAAAATCCTGGAAAATCTGTTTTGTGGTGTTTCACTGTTTTTTTGCTATATTTTGTTAAGAGGCCTACATTATGTGGAGACGCTTTGATACCCAATGGGTCATATTTGGTGCCATCTACCAAATGAAGAATCAAAAAGGAATTCGGTTTGAGCCAATAATAGCAATTACGAAAAAACAGGGATTTATCTTCGATTTCATAATATGTATGATTCAAACAAAATATGTGTGTGAAAGTGCTGCGTTCGTAGTTCATTGAATCTAAAACATCGCCCAATTTCACAGGGAGTTTGGGATATTTTTCTTTCGAAATATTCACCATAGCTTCGGATTTATCGATACCATAAATGTTGTCAATGTGATTATCGTGGAGGGTTTTCAACAAAGCACCGGTGCCGGAACCCACACATAACATTGTGGAATATTTGGGCGACGGGTTTAAATGTTCAACAATTTTGTTGGCGATGTATGAGCACATCACTTGTGGATAAGAGACCGTATCATAAATTTCGGCGTAAAATGGGTCATATATATCTTGATTTTGTTTGAGTAAAAATGGTTTGTCTTGTTGAAATCCTTCTTCGATATTTTTCTGTTTGAATTTCATTTGGGTATACAAAAAGAATATTGACGCTAAAATAATTAAAATATAGAGTAAATATGTATTGTATGTTTTCATTTTATATAAAATCTGTATAAAAATACGACAGATTTTATATTGCGAAACTAATCTAACGATGTTCTCCGGTTCTCAGTTGAACCCTTGTGCTGTTATGGAAAGTGTCGTTTCCAATGTGGCTTTGTAAATTGTCCATTCCGCGAGATTGTGCGAAGTCTTCACGCTTGAATAAATTGGGGAAAGGTTGGACGGAAGGTTGTGATACAACTTCTGTTTGATACAAATCACTCTTGGAAGATGGAATATAAGTGGATTGTGGAGCTCCGCCGCGTTGTAAAGCGAAGAATTGGTTTCTCAAAGAAGATTCGAGGTTGATGTTGGACAAATAACCATCAACGGGTCCTTTTTCTAAATTACTGTAAAACTTATCTTTAGGTTCGTATTGGGGGTATTTTTCGATGGCCTGTTTTGGAATACAGCGTCGGTCTATCACTGGAAATAAAGCGTATTTTGTGGAAACAGGACGAGGGTCGAAATTGGGTTGTAGTGGTGCGTCCGTGGAAACACGGTCGACAATACGGCGGTTAAGCTCCTCCACACGTTCATTCTGTCCGATCAATACACCAGCATATCCGGATGGTATTAACCCTTCTATTTTTTGATTATGTTGTGAATATTGCATATGTTATATAGTTAATATATATTTTTATATAGAAAAACATATATCATTATAAATAGGCGATTAATACATCATTCGGCTTTATACCTTGTAAAAAATCTATTTTGTAATTGCTGTTAATCGATTTTAATTGTTTAATCATTTCATCGTAAAAATTATCGTATCTGGATTCACTCCAAGGTTTTTTATGACGAATAATCCTCATATCATCAATACAAATAATATGGTCGTTACGTTTTAATTGTTTAATGGCTTCTAATTCAACAATGACTGGACACCTATATTGGTATTTTTCTTTCATACCGCTATCCACGTGAGCATCCAAAAAGAATATGGCTCGTTTTTCTTCAAAATCCGGATTGTTAACAATATGTTTTTTTAAATTAGCACTATCATCATGTATCAATACATATTTATCATCGCTAAAATCTTTAAGAGATTCTTTGTTAGCCTTATCGATCCAAATCTTTTGTATTTCAATGCTGTAACATTTGTCGAAACCACAATTCAATGCTTTAGTCAAACTACCACACTTGTATAAACCAGTTTCTAAATACGTTTGACAATTATGTGTATTTTTAATGTTTTTCAAATCATCGGCAAATGGCATGTATATATATAATTTATATTATCTATTTGTGCGTTATTTACCGAATACTTTATCTATGTTGTGTAATATAGAGATTGTCTCTAGTGATTTTTGCGTGTCTATTTTTTTCCTGTATTTTTCAGGTTCATCTAGTATTTGTTTGATGAAAATAATATCTTTATCAGCATCACCTGTCAAATATAAGAGTTGATCCGGAAAATACGATTCAATATTTTTACATCCTAAATATATTGGGGTTGTCCCACATAATAATGTATTTGTTATTTTTTCACTGAAATAATGATTCAATCGGACGTTCTCAATCGCAATGTGAAATTTGTAGTCTACATATGGTTCATAATTTTCAAATTTCCCCTTTATTTGTGTATACTTTGTGTTTTTGTATTTTAAACACCCATTGCCGTATATATCTACCGGTAAGTTTTCTCTCAAAATACGGTCAATCAATATATGACGATATTTATGACCAATTTGATGTTGTTTTAGACTAAATATAATCGACATTAATTTTGTTTTATCTGGTATAGATTTCAAAGGTGTTACGTGTAACATATATGCGTAATGCTCATAAAACGGTTCAGGTAGATTGGAAGCATCACCAATATAGTATTTTCCAATTTGTTCTTTTGCATAATTGATGAAAGTATCTGTAAGTCCCAGATAAACATTCGGTTCAAATGACAACCCAATAACATTCTGTTTGGGGATGTGTTCTGGTATTTCTGGCATACAAGTATTTATAATAATAACATGTGTGAAATCGTTATCATTTGTAATATAAACTTTTTTATCTTCTCCATAAAAATCTAATAAATGTGATTCACATAATCTTTCGTATATTCCTTTGTATACATCAGGGTTTGCTATATTAGCATAAAACTTCAATTTGTATACTTTATTTTCTGACATATGTTATTTTATATTATATAATATTTCTATATTGAATACATATAAATATTATTTTACATTTGAATCGATATAGTCCGATGGAAAATATATATAACTCTGCTATTGTTAATAGAGAAACATATGTAAACATAACCAAACGGATTCAAACACTGAAAACTCTTATTAACTCCAGAGAAAAAGTGCAGAATTTCATAAATCAAGATATTGTTCGAAAAAAGGATTACTTGGATAATATGGCACTCGACTTATTAAAAACGACACTGTATGGTTCTACTTCAGAGATTGAAAGCGACTCTTCAAAAGTAGATTTATCGAAATGTACGTTTATCATACCTTTTAAAAAAGACTTCGATGAACGTCTTGTGAATCTTACGTGTCTTTTGAACTTCATTGGCAAACACTTCAATACAAAAATAATGGTGTTTGAGCAAGGTACGAAATGTAGTTTTAATGACCTTGTGTTAAAGTACACGACCAATATGGAGTTTTATTTTTTGGAGAGTTCTATGCCATTTTCTAGAACGATTGTTTCGAATTATTTGATTGAGCGGTCCACTTCGGAAATATTGATTATTAATGACACCGATTGTTTTACGTTACCTAACGCATATGAAATCACACAAAATAAATTATTAAATGAAGGATTCCGATTGCTTCATCCGTTTGGAACTCCACCCGGCTCTTTCGAAATTACTGACAAGACGAATTTTATGAAAGACTACAATATCCATGATTTGAATGTTACGTCTACACCTAATGTTGCCGGTGTTGGTGGAATATTGTTTATTCATCGCGAATTGTATAATTTATTGGGAAATGAGAACATATATTTTATTAGTTATTCGCCTGAAGATATTGAACGCGTAAAGCGTATCAGAAAATTGGGTTTCAAATGCTCAGAATCTTTCAATGAAAAAGCCGCAGGACCTAACAATAAATATTTGACGACGCCTTTATTTCATTTGGGCCATCCCAGAACCGAAGAAAGCACCATCTTACACAAATATTACGTAAGTAATGAACTATTGAACTTTTGTTTAGAAACATTGACAAAACAAGAATTGATTCAATATTATTACAAATATTCTATGTTTGATGGAACGCTGGACGAATATATTCAGAAACTTCAGTCATACAAATAATATAAATAATATATCATAATATTTTCAATATAATATCAATGAAAGGATATTACATTAATCTGGAAAAACGAACCGACCGTGATGACTACATGAAGAAACACGTTTTAACACGTCCGTTTTTCAAAAACATTGAACGGTTCAACGCAATTGAACACGAAAAAGGAGCCGTTGGATGTACATTATCACATATTGAGTGTTTGAAAAAATTTCAAGCGATGAACGAACCCTATTACATGATTTTAGAAGACGACTTCTTCGTATTGAGTGAAGAAAATTTCCAATGTTTTACAGATGCGTTCGAAAAAGTCAAAGAAGAAGCATGGGATATTATTATTCTCACACCACGTGGAAAGACACACACGAAAAATATTTGTGACGAGTTTCATCGAGTAGTAGACAATCAAACAACTACTGGATATATTATCAGACACGAATTCATATCAGTATTATTACCCGTGTTTGAAAACAGTGTGAAATATTTGGAATCGGGTGGAAACCCTGATTTATGGGCATTAGATTCTTGTTGGAAACCGTTACAAGAATCTACACAGTTTTGGTATTTCAAAAAAATCTACGCAGGACAACTTCCCGGATATTCCGACATTGAAAAACGCCCAGTGAATTATAATCAACGATTTGTCATACAAAATTGTTTTTGATTCACTACGACCATTCACTTCGCAATGATGGAATCGAGAATTTCTTCGGTGAATTCAACCTTCGACATATCTACACCAATAGTTGTATATATTTCTTTATTTTTATTGATTACATAACTAACGTCGTTCCATCGATTGAACTCTTCTCTGTGTTTTTCGTTTTTTATCATTTTTGAAAATTGTCTGGTCACTGAGGATGGGTCATTATATGATTCATTTGTTTTGTCAGAATGGGGTAAATGTTCCGTGTTTTTCACATAAACAGTATTAACAACTAAACACTTTTCGGGATACAATGTATGTCCTATAAATTGGGCATACCACATACAACGACCAGACCCATGGAAGTATACTGGAAAAATATGCTCGGCAAAATCAGCCTGAAAATAATGACAACATAAATCGTGACCCATTATTGGAAATGCTTCTTTATTATCCGTCTCAATTTGAGTTTTGTGTGAATTCCAAGCCCAATTATCTCCATAAACAGTCCCCGTCAATGGACGATATTTCTCAAAAAATGTTTTCAACTCCATAGCAACGTCGTTTGTTGTTTTACTCACAAACTGAACATCATCGTCAATGAATATGAAATATTCATATTGTTCTCTCACCTTATCGTATAATAATGACCTTCCTTCACTCCACACAATTTTTTCGCCAAAGAAACTAGCATTTTTATCATTTCTATCATTTCTCCAATTTAAACGAAACCAGTCGCAATAATCTGTATTGAACTGAGATTTGTGCTCGTATGATAATGATGTATTACACTTATTACCTTGTTCTAACACAACAAATAACTTTTTTGTCATTACTGTTTTACTATAACTATTTTTATATTTTTTAATCGAATGAATATAAAAATATACAAGACTATACACATATATGACTAAATATATAATTATAACAACAATAAATCAATATGACTCTACTAGCATAGCCGAATTTATGAAACATGATTATGATATTATTGTTGTTGGAGATAAAAAGACACCACACGATACATACATCGATAAAAAAATGATATATGTTCATCCAACAGAGAATAATCAATTTCCTGATTTTGAATCAGCCATTCCGTATAATCATTATTGTAGGAAAAATATTGGATACTTACACGCCATTAAAAATGGAGCAACTGAAATATT
>CEOO01030273.1_pt1 | contig 11722 bp, 10 predicted proteins | sample 530321 | NCBI WGS metagenome assembly CEOO01 (sample SAMEA2619927, study PRJEB7988) | marine metagenome | biome: marine biome (ENVO:00000447); feature: surface water layer (ENVO:00002042); material: "saline water (ENVO:00002010), including plankton (ENVO:xxxxxxxx)" | depth 5 m
TCTCCTCCAGTATATGTTTGAGTTATAAATTGATTTCCAAAGACTAATGCTTCTCTTGGATCAAATATATTTAAGAGACCGCAATCACCTTCGGGAATTTTTACATAGTAAACACCTGCAAGATCACAACATGGATGATTGTGCTGCTGATTTAGTCCTCCTTTTGGACTTACATTTGCCCAAATATTAACTGTTTTTATTTCAGTTATCTGGGGTGTAAATGGTAATTTTGATATAACTGTTTCTAATTCTTTAATGAATGGATGAAAAATATCTCCATTAGTACCATGTATTTTTGAAAAATCTCTTACAATCTCATAAGATTCGCTATGGTATCCATTTTTATTAGATCTATTAACACCACTATCAATTGATTTTAATTCGTAAATATCCTTTTCCAGTTTGCGATTATCAAACTCTTGTAAGGTTGCAGTGAATAATGGCGTTTGAAACAGCATCTGGTGTTCAAGACCATATTCCTCATCAATGTAATGAGTAGGAACTTTGAAAGACATAACAAATCATCATATACACTATGTAGACAAAAAAAAGGGATCCCGAAGGATCCCCTTGAAGTGAACGCCCTGTAGGGCAAGAATCACATGAGGTTGGCAACCTTGACGCGACGATAGTAGCGGTTGGAGTTGCGGGTGAGGGTTCCCATGCCCTGGGTAGCACCCTGAGAGAAGGGGTTCTCGACGATGCCGTAGCGAGTCTTGAAGCCAATCTTGGGTTGGAAGGTGTCCTGACCAACGGCGCGAACCATTTGGAGGGGAACATAGGGGCAGTAGAATAGACCTGCGTCGTAAGGGGAAGAACCCTTATAACCAACAACATAGTACTGGTTAGCAGAGACATTAGCAGAATAAGGATCGATGTATACACGATACTTACCTTGTAGCACACCAGCGAAGGTGTTGCCAGTGTCATCAACATTGAGACCAGCGTTGAGGGCAGGGGTGTAATCTAGTACACCAGCCATGGTTAGAGCGGAGGCAACATCTGCGGAGCAGAGGATCATGTTACCCTTGCCTCTACGAGTGCGCTGGGCAATCGCGTTAGCATCTCTTTCCATCTGGAAGATGAGACCCTTGAACTTCTCAACACTCCAGCGTCCGTTGGAGTCGGTGTCGAGGTCGAAAGTACCACCGTTAGCAACATTAGCCTGAGCACCAGGTTCTGCTACATTGTAGATAGTACGGATAACTTCACGGTTGATCTCAGCAAGAATCTCAGTAGAGAGAATGTTTGCGAGTTCTGCTTCAGCATTTAGACCGTGAATTGCCTTGAGGTCTTGAGCAAGCTCTAGGCTGTACTCTGCCTTGAGGGCGCGGCTCTTAGCGGTTACAGTGACCTTCTCGATTGAGAATGCCATCTGGTTGAAGTGATCGCCAGCCTCGGAACCGAGTGCTTCGGCGTCATCGGTACGCATACCCTGACCAACATTGTAGTCAGTAGCGTTAGCTTGAGCAGCAGCAGGATTGAGTAGACCAGGGTTGGATCCACGCTGAGTAGTAGTACCAAGACCAACGGTGGTATTGGTATCTGCAGAGGATAGATCGAATCCGTCGTCCTGTCCAGAGAATGCAGTATCTGCTTCGTTGAATAGGGCTTCGGTGCCAGACTGAGTCTTATAGCGGGAGCGCATTGCAAAGATTAGTCCAGTAGGACCGTTCATTGGTTGCACACCAGCGAGGTCATAAGCGACCAAGTTAGGCATAGAGCGTCTGATCAAGGAGATCAGTACGGGATCGAAACCAGCAACAGGACCAGCTGCAGTAGCGTCGGCGGAGAAACCAGCAGCGGAACCGCTACCAGTGTTCATGTTGGGGGTTTCGGAGAGGAAGGAACGCTCTTCGCGTAGTTCCTTCTCTTGGTTTTCTAACAGGACAGCGGTAACCGCTCTACGATGTGAATCTTTGATGGGATCGAGTCCATCATAATCGAGAATTGGTGCCCACTTCTCCTGTAGATGTTCAGAATTGTACATCTGCATTTGAAATTTACCTCTTTAAAAAGTTATAAGTTTGAATTTAATTATTTAAAAATCACTTTTTAGCAGCTCTGGAAAGAGTATCCAGATAGGCTTGCATCGTTGGATTTAGATCGCTAGATGCAACTTCGTCAGTTGAAACCTCTTCTGAAAGATTCTCAGAGGTGCTCTTTGGAGTGCTAGTTTTCCCACTGAAGTATGACTCCTTGAGGGTTCCTAGTTTCTCACGATAGTCTGACTCACTTTCAAACTCAACATTTTCTGCAAGAGTAGCAAGCTTCTCTTTCTGAGTGTCTGCAAGACCTTCAGCCACATCTGCAAAAATTACATCTGCGGTGGATTCTGCTAATCTACGATTTAGAGCAACATTGGTTTCAATTTGCTCGTTGAGTTTATCCTCCATTTCATCAAGTTTATCTACCATGCTATTAAGTACATCGTATTTCTCTTCAGGGATAGTTACATAATGTTCTTCAAATAGTGACTTCATACCTTCTAGGAAGGATTCAGTCATTTCTGTCTTGAGACCAGCTTCAACTTGGAGAGCATTCTCTTGAATCCAAGCATCAGCAACATACTCAAGATAAGAATCAACACGCTCAGTTAAACCAGTTTTGATGGTTTCTAGTTCTTCAACTAGTGCTTGAGCATAAGACTCGTTGAGTTCTTCCTTGATTTCAGCAACCTTAGTTTTGATTGCGGTCTCAAAAATTGTTCTAGCTTTGTTCTGGAAGTCTTCGGATAGTTCTTCGCCAGCAATCAATGCTTCGAGGTCTTCCTCAACATTGATTTCAGCAACGATTTCTTCTTCAGCAACCACTTCCTCTTCAGTAGTTTCTTCTTCAGCAACTACTTCTTCTTCAGTGGTTTCTTCCTCGGCAACAACTTCTTCTGCGGGAGTTTCATCTTCAGAAACAACCTCTTGTCCCTCTTCGACTTCGTCAGATACTGCTTCAGCTCTAGCAGCCTTAGCATTGACTACATCTTTTACCTGTGCAAGTGTTGCGGCAGGATCCTTGAGCTTTGCAGAATCGTCGTCGGGACGATAGTTTTCGGGGGTAGGTCCACCAAGGTCTTCCACACTAGCACCTGATGAGGGCATAGCCTCAGCAGCGGCGGCACCTTTGGTTACTACGTTTTCTTCGATGTTTTCCATGTCTTGTAAATTGTTACCAACGGACAGTTTTACTAGAGAATCTTGTTAGAATCTGTATTTATTTATAGTATTATTAAACTTAGAGGTTATTTAGAAAATTTTGGAATAAACCAAGCTTATGTTCCTCTAAAGCATTTGAAGAAACTAAGGTATTAATTGATCTCTTAGTTTTTTCTGCGAGTTGTTCGCGAAGGATACCTCCTTCCCAAACCCACTCTCTTCCTTCCATAATTCCATTCACAAAAGCGTCAGGGGCGGAAGGGTCAGCAACAATATCAGCAGCAGTCGCTAGTTGAAAATCTTCACCAACAACTTTGCATCCATTGCGGTCTTCTTTTAGTGATCCAACACCACGGGAGGAAACACCCAACATTACACCTTCACCGAGTAAAGATTTTGCAATCTTACCCATAGGTGTTTCAAGAAGTTTTGCCTTTCCTACAAAGTTATTTCCTTCTTGCTTGAGGGAAACAATTTTATGGGAAACACGATCAAGGTTTACAGTAGGTCCATCAGGATGACCAAGTTCACCAAGAGCACGACCCTTGTTTACGAAAGTTTCGCAATAGCGATTTACTTCCCTAGAAAGAGTCTCAACGGGATACATTCTTCCATTGCGATTTTTGATTCCGCCTTGGAGAAATACACCTTCGATATGTAGGGTCTTGTTAGATCCCTTGCCCTCAGTAATGATTTTTACCTGAGAGATTTCTTCCGTAATGAGTTTCATTGTATAACTCGTTGTATTCCTATACTTTATATTTATTATTTTTATAAAGTGTTAGAAATCACTCCTCAGATTCTGCCTCTATTTCCTGCTCTGGTTCGTTAAAAACAGTATCAGCAACAGAAGGTCTTAGTGCTTCGATTCTTTCTGATGCTTTTGCATAAAGTGCATCTTTGATACGGTCTTGAATATCAGACGCGGATGCATCAGTTGCAATCAAATCAACAATATCTTCCATGAATTTAAGTGAATGCTTGGATTATTTATAGCTCTGCTTTTTTGGTATCTTTCTGATACTGAGCATCAACTGCTTGTGCTTCTACTTCAAGATCTGGTTCTTCTGGAACCGCACCTAGATCTCCAACCTCACCTTCTTGGGGTAAAGGTTCTCCAGTGACTGGATCAATTGTAGATGGATCAGGAATAATACCTTTTTGAATTTCATCTTCAATCTGCTCGTCAATCTCAATGATTTCGCGATCAGTTTGACGAAGAACTCTTCTACGAACATATTCGGTAGAGTAGTACTTACCAATATATGGTTCGATAGTTGCGAGCATATTGAGTCTTCCTTCCATGAGTTCAGACTCTTTTAGTTCTGCAAATTGATTATCATAAATGAAGTCATATTGAATATGATCTTCCATTGATGACCAATCTTCAGGAGTAATGATATTCTTCAGAATTAACTGAGTTCTGAGCATATCATTAAACATATTTGCAAAACGCTTTCTCAAGCGTCCTACAAACTTGGCAAATTTGAGTTCATCACGAAGAATTTCTGAAGAACGACCAAGATTGAATCCACCATCAGCAGCGATTCTGGATTCAGGAACACCTAGTGCTCTATAGAGTTTTTTCTGGAAATATTCGATATCTGAGAGTTCTCCCAGATTCTGACCGCCAGGTAGGGTAGTGATCTCAGTACCACGACCGCCTTCTCTTCTGGGCAACCAGAAATCTTCCATCATGGACATAAATTTACGATCATCGCGAACTTCGCCAGTGCTCGCATCGTAAACTAGTTTATTTCTATAGCGAGACATTACCTCTTTGAGGTATTGTTCTGCTTTTACTTTAGGTAGATTACCAACATCAATATAGAAAATACGACGCTCTGGTGCTCTTGATAGACGATAGATGACCAAAGAATCTTCAATCATACGAAGTTGATTGAGAGCCTTGATTGCTTTGTGTAGATAAGAAAGAACTCTATTCTTATTTCTATCAACCAAACCAGAAGTACACATGGTGATAGAATCTTTGGCGATTCTAATGGAATTCTTACCGCCCATTTGACCACCCATGTTAGTTGGATGACTTACTTTGGGAGTATAGATGTAATATTCATCAAACTCAGGATTAGGCACGGGATCTTGCTGACTTCTGAGTCTAATCGCTGGATCACCATTACCTGGTCTTTTCTTTTCTTGACGGATATATTTAATTTTTAATGGGTCAATATATCTTAAATCTTGAATCCCTTCTTGGGGATTCTTTACATCGATTACTTTTAAGTAGAAAACTCTACCATCAATATACCAATTCCTAAAGATTTCGTGGGATTTCTTATCGAAATCCATAAGTTCTTTGAGGTATTTGAACTCCTCTCTGATCTTTTTCTTTAAACCAGCACTTACATCAAGGTTTGATAATTCAATTTCAACTGGAGAATCGTATAGATCACTAACGATTGCTTCATTCACAACATCTTCAATAGCACCATCACACTCAGGGTGAAGTGCCATTTCACGATATCTTTTAATTAGATCATATTCTGAACGATATGCCCCTTCAATATCTACATATTGACCATAAAAACCACTACTAATAAAATTGTCAACCCCGTCCTCATTATTCTTGGGAACGGGGGAGACAATAGTAGTGGATTTCTTTTGGGTATCTTCAATAGAAAAACCAAAAAGTTTTGCCATAGTATAATTTAAGCGTTCTGGTTATTCTTTATTTAGTTAATGTCTTCACCGCCTGCATTGGCACCAGTACCCTTAATCGCTTCCCAATATTGAACTTGGAGTTCAACTGTGAATTCTTGAATACCTTGAGCATCATAAGAAAGTTCAATAGGTCCAACCTGAGTTGGGAAAGTATCATAGAAACGATAGGATCTTAGAGTAGAACCATCGCGATCAAGTTGATAAACATAAGCATCTGCTTGATAATCAGCTGGGTTAGTAAGACCAGTGTTATCGGATAGTCTATTGATAGTGTTAGACCATCTTTCAAACGCGGAGCGGATTGCAAAGTCTGTATCGTTGATAACGGTAACAGTCCAGGAATCGAATGTTCTGTCTCCAGCAATCTTTAGTACCCTTCCACGGAAAGGAACTTCAATCTGTGCAACATTAGATGCAGGTAGATTGGCACCCTTAACTAAGAATCTTGCTTTATCTAATACAGCAGAATCTGGTTGGGCGAGATCTGGGAAGTTTAGAACGACTTCAAAGAGGTTGGCGCGAGCGCCACCACCCGTTAACTTACTCTTGAAGTCGGATATCGTTCTTAGTGGGGGTGGATTGACTTGATTTCTAGCCATGGTAGGAAATTAAACCTCTGTACTTTATTTAAAATGATCAAACTGAACCGATAACTTCTTCAAAGGCAACGCCAGTTCTAGTAGCAACAAAGGTAAGACCGATGAAGTTGATAGATCTTGCGGGTTTGATGAAGATGTCAGCAACGAACTCATTAGCATCAATAACAGCTGCAGTGTTGTTTGTTTCATCACAAACAACTACGAAGTCAAAGATGCCTCGCTTGGATTGAACATCACGGAGGAATGGTTCAATGATGTTTACGAAATTAGTTCTCGTAAGTTCATCGTTGAACTCGAAGAGTTGATCTTTAGCAGCGGCGGAGATTGCATCTTCAAGGAAGATGAACAATCTACGAACATTGATACGATCAAAGGCAGATGCCTTAGCGAAAGAGGTCTTATCACCGAATAGAATGATACCAGCACCAGGAGATTGGATAACTGGGTTGATTCTGTTAGAATACAGAATATCTCTTTGCTTCTTACCTGGGTTGTAAACCAGTTTAACTGCATTTAGAATCGCACCTCTTGAAGTTCCAGCAGGAGAGAACCAGGGGAACTGCTCAAGGTCGGTTCTAGCACAGGTTCCAGCAATGTCACCATTTAGTGGAACATAGCGGAAAGTGTTGTTAAAGCGGTCGAACATGTACTTATAACCGCTATCAAATACACCATAAGTTGAAGATGTGAGAGGACTGTAGAATCCAACCACATTATCAGTCATGGTATCGATGTTGTTAACAGTTACGCTACCAACAGCAGAATCATTCAAGAATGCTTGTCTGTAAGGTGAGATGAATGCTACTGCATCCTTTCTTGCCTCAGCAACTGCAATAACTTTAGCACCGAGTTGTTGTGCTTGCTCTTTTGGATAATTTGCAGAACCCATTAAGATGAAATCAACTTCAGTCTCTTCAGTGTTCTCGAAGAGAGTGTATCCAGTTAGGATGTCATCTAAACCAGGATTAAATGCACCACTCTTAGTAGATGCTAATCCAGAAGCATCATCAACTCTGCCGCCATATAGTGTACCACCAGCGAGAGAGGCAACAAAATTACCCGAACCAGCGAATGAAACACCAGAAACTGGTTGATCCCATCCAGCATCAGTGGTAAGTGAATAAACACTTGTATTATCATAATCAATTGCTTGAGCACCTGTAGGAGCACTACCACCGAAGATATATCTTGAATTAACTTCTAGATACTTTCTCCAGTATTGTGGGGAACCAACAGAAAATTCTGCATCAGTACCTTTAGATAGGGATAAATGCTTTTCTAGGATAGTTCCTGCATTTCCAGTAACTTTTCCGTCATCGTCGATTAGTACAACATGCACTTCGTCGAATCTTCCGCCTCTTGCAGCAGCAAAAGTAGAAGTTCCAGGTGCATTTGCTAACTGATCCCACTCTAACTTTCCTTCGGTTAACTGAATGTCTTGAGAAGAGAACCAATCAGTAGCATTGGTGTAACTGGCAGTGGTTGTCCATGCTGCACTTTGTCCTGCAGTATGAATAGCAACATTAGATCCAGAGTTGGGGAATCTAAGTTGACCAGATGCCTGATAGTCTTCGTTGTTTACAACACCAGCAGCGGAGATGTGATGTACAAACTTAACTGAAACAGATCCTTCTCCAACTTCGGAGATAACGCCGCAGAAGGTTCCGTCTAGATCAGTTTTGCTACCATCAGCACCGATTTTGTAAGTTCCTGCAGGAACAGCAACCTTTAAGGTATCGCCAAGTGAAACACCAGTGGTGGTAATACCAGAAAGAATTTGGTCTGCTCTGCCGTCAATGATTGCAACTTTGATACCATTTGCCCAAGTTCCAGGGTTCTTAGCAGCAACAGTTACATTAGGAATGACATTTTCAACATAACCTAGTTGGTTATAGTGCTCACCACCATTGATTCTAATGCTAGTGGCAGTTCCTACGAATGCATTGACTAAAGATTGATCTCCAGCACGGACAACCTCTAGTGTTCCGCCGTAAGCAAGGAAGGAGGATGCTACCATCCAATGCTCATAGTGCTTATCAGCAGAGTAGGGTTGACCAAATGTTTGTAGTAGGTCATCTTCACTCTCAATGAGTTGTGGCTCATTAACAGGACCTTTCGCAAACGGTGCTACTAGAGCGCCAATAGATCCACTCGTCGGATCTACTCTCCCAACCGTTAAGTCAACTTCTCTAATTACAATTCCAGGAGATGCTAAATTAAGTGGCATCTTTTTGTTCTCCGAATCTCAGATTATTCTGAAATTATTTATTAAAACCACCCTTTACATGTAGTCCCACATGTATGATTTGTCCCCATATTCATCCAAATGCCATACATCACCATCTTTATCAGTAAATGATCCATTATCTAGACCATCGTTTATAAAACCAAATGGTGCCATGTCTTGTTCTATTTGATCTCTCTGTTCTTCATATATTCTCTTTCTGACATCTTGGTCAGACATTTCTTTAAAATAATCCTGGCACACTAACCAAGCAAAAATAACAAGGCACATTGCCAAGTCATCATTACAACCATCTTCCGCTTCAAATGAGTTTGCTTTCTGTGCAAAAGTAGTTAATTCTGAAATTATTTCATAATCACATGTAAGTAACTTATCATCTTCCAGTAAAGTTTTTAGATTGGAACAACCCAACTTTTTGACTGCAGCAGTCATTCTTACACCAAGTTGTGTTTTCTTTCCTGAGAAACCTTGACCAACAATTTGACCATTACGACCTCTCATCGATGCCATCAACAAGTTCTCATATTCCAAATCATATTGAAGAATACTAGCAACTTGATCACCAATATCATTTACCTCAATAAGAAGGTATGCATTATTGTATGCCTTTGCCATATCCAAAATAATATTTGGAAATAGCATAGGTTTGATTTCATTATTCCTATACTTTGCGACTATATTATATGGGAACTCTGTTGTGTCAAAAACAACAAATGCAGAGTAATCGTTCCCAAGACCACGCGCCACATCAACTGTTATGATATAGTTGTGATCTTTTATTGGTTCAAGATAAATGTCTAATCCAGCATTCCTAGTTCTAGGTGAATCATAAACAAGATTTCTAAGTTTTGCTGGATTAATTAGAGTATTGACTGATCCTAAGAATTCACACTCAAACTCAATTTTAAACTGTTGTTCTGAAGTGTTAGCAATAGTTTGCTCTTTCCACTCTTCATCTCTTCCTGGTACTTCGGACCAGTGGACATCTGTTGGTACATATTCACTTTTACCTTTCTCCGCATCATGCCACATGCGGTAGAAATGATTCATACCCCTAGGGGTAGAAACAATAATTACTTTTGTGCTTTGTCCAGACGTAATAGTAGGATAAACAGAGGCAAAGAAGTCATCAGCAATGTGATTCGGGATGAAGGCGAACTCGTCAAGAAAGATGACATTATAGGAGCCACCTCGGACAGCAGATGAAGATGTAGAGTTTGCTGAAATTTTACTCCCATTTTCTAATTCAAGAGATCCTTTGTTCCAAGATATAATACCTTGTTGCATCCACTTTGGCAAGTTTTCGTATGCAAGCTGTAACCTACCTAAAAGATCACGGGCAGTAGATGCTTTGTTTGCTAGGACTGCGATGTTAACATTATCGTTAAAAACAGCGTAGTGAAGAAGATATGATATACAAGTAGTTGACTTACCAGTCTGGCGAGGCATCTTGCATATATTAAATCTATTATCATGGAAATTCCTGATTAAGCGTTCTTGGAACTCATACATGTTGAAGGGTACTAGACCCTCATCAAGTGAAACGATTTTAATATACTTACGGGCAAAGTAAACAGGATCATCCTTACACTTCAAGAATTCAAGGACATTCTCCTTTGTAAATTCAATCTGTGTGTTTGCTTTTTTTAGATTAGGATTACCGAGATATACTTCACCCATAATATTTTCAAATAGATTTTAATACTGTTTTACCGATAGCAGATAAGATATACGAATCTTTCATTGCGAGTTTTGTTGCAATCGCCCACTTGACATTTTTGTCTCCGTAGCGATCTTTCATGTCTTTATCACTGATTGCATCAGCGATTTCATCGCGTTTCTTTTTCTGCTTTTTTGTCATACTCATTTTTTGCAGTCACCTTCAAGGCACTTGCAGGGGTCGCAACCACAAACGGGACAAGAAGTTCTTTTCTTTTTCATTGGATTCTACTCAGGGTTGTTGTTATTATTTAGAATCCCCTCTTTAAGCATCTTTGATAATTCTGATGTTGATCCTACAAACAATGCATTGTTAGTAACAGTGTTTGGACCCTTCTTAGTATTGTCCTCATCTAAATCTTTCAGTTTTTTCTGAAGATCTGCTAGTTTATCAGTTGTATCTGCAACTGATTTAATTAATTGACCAGCAACTTCATATGCTCTTGGACTTGCACTTTCTCCAGCAAGTTCCATGATTCCATTGATTGCTTCTTGCCCTTTTTCAATTAATGAATATAATTGACCTCTAGTATAACGATAATCTTTTTCAATATCTTCCGAAATATTTACTGGAGGTAACTCCTTCTTTTTAATAGGTGCAGGTTTTACTGGCTGCACCTCTATTTCAGCAGGTACTGTATTAAAAGTATCATTCAACTCATCATAATTATCTTTCATAATCAGCAGTTCCAGGCTCTAAGTGACTTGTTAATTCTGCTATCTGGATCGTTAGCAGTTTTCTTAGAAGTCAACTTTTTCTTCATACCTTTCATTCTCGCGCAAAAAGACGCTCTACGCTTGTTCCCAACTTTCTTTGAAGGTCTCTTAAGATCGCTTCCTGGATTCTCACGCTCGTAGCTCTTTCTTCCTTTTTCGTTGAGTCCACCATCTGGATCCTTTCCAGATTTCTTTGTCCAAGCAGATCCTTCCTGTACATATTCTAATTCATCCCTCCAAGAGTAGCTATTTTTCATTAACTTTTTATTTATCCCACTACCTGGCATCATTTTAACGTTCTTAATATATTCTGCAGGATTTAAATCCTTAGAACTCACTTTCTTTTGAAGTTTTTTATCAACTTCTTTTTCGGTAGCCATTTCGCCAAGTTCATTCTTGGTCTTGTTACCCTTTCTCAAATGCTCATTTCCACCTTTCAATCCACCATTATTCGGTGCTGTCATTCCACCAGTGCCGAATGAAGGAACCTTTCCTCCCTCGCGCTTAATTCTTTCTACTGTTGCTTTTGATGCAAACTCTGGGATGTATTCTTCTTTTTTAGTTTTATTACCCCAGTTCTTAGCACCAACTTTACGGCACTTAACTAGAGC
>CEOO01021415.1_pt1 | contig 11712 bp, 10 predicted proteins | sample 530321 | NCBI WGS metagenome assembly CEOO01 (sample SAMEA2619927, study PRJEB7988) | marine metagenome | biome: marine biome (ENVO:00000447); feature: surface water layer (ENVO:00002042); material: "saline water (ENVO:00002010), including plankton (ENVO:xxxxxxxx)" | depth 5 m
AATAAATGCAAACTTAGCTACAATAGTATTACTAGATAGAAAACCAGTGCTTGCTTCAGCATTTTCATTCACTTTTTGAGAAAATGAATTCAAATTATTTTCTAATGAAGTTCTCATACTATTGTAACCTTGTTCTATATTATTTGAAGTTGCTTGTATATTTTGTTGAATTGGTTGAGTATTCATAATCGTTATATATTAATAATACAAAACGATTTTCTTAAAATATATTAAATCTTTGGAATTCTACACTATCTTTTAATACTGTTAAATCTAATCCATAACTCGCTAGATTTTGGAACATGGATGTTTGTCCATTTCCTGCTTTATATGATTCATATGCTGTTTGAGGATTAATAGGTTCATCCCAGTGTTGAAATTTATTTGCATATGCATCAAAAGCATTTCCTCCGCCTAACTTCATCGGGGTTGAACTTGGCTGTGCAGGATTCAATATTTTTACAGAAGTTACTAACTTACCATCAATATAGCAATCAAAGTATTGGTTATCAACACTTACAATTACTTGAGTCCATTTTTGAAGAGGGAAATCATTTGTAATTATAAATGTTTCAGTATCATAAGAAGTTGCTGCATTTGTACCACTAGCTACATCTGTATTATTTGTGGTTACTTTACAAGTTAAAACAGGAGAATTATCTTCAAAAGCTAATTCAATGTTGTTTTCTCTCTTAAATATTGCTTTTGGAGTATTGCTATACCAAGAATTAATATAAATCCATGCAGCATAAGTATATCTTGTTGAAGTGGGACTATTTTTAATAGTAATAGGGTCTTGTGTTTCATTTAAATTACTTGTTTCAACTAAAGTAGTTGCTTTTTGTGTAAAAAACTTATATAAAATGTAAATCAATAATACTATAATTATTCCTAAAATAAAGGCGAACGTATTCATTTTTCTATATTAATTAGTTACAAATTAAATTTAACATTCCTGCATGAAATAATTGTATATTGCGCTTCCTACTCCAAAAACAAAAACGAACAATATAAATTTATCAAAACCGTCCATAATTTATATAAACACATTACATATTAAATGTTGGAGGGTTTTTATTTTTTAAAAGATTATAGAAATTAACAATCTTTCTTTCACTTAAGTTTTCTTTATAATATCTTACATTGCATATTGCACCTGTTATTTCTCTATTTCCTCCTGTAATTACTTCATTTGATATAGGATACTCACTGTTGTTGTAAATAGGAAAGTTTTCTTCATTCAGACTAATTGATTTTTCTAAATTTCCATTAATAAATATATCAACATGTGTTGAAAAATAATTAAAGACTATATTGTTCCATTTTTGGTAAGGTATTAATACTTCTAATGGCTGTTCATCTGTATTGGCATTTGTATAGTAAGCATATATTTTACTTGATTCCGCATTACTGTTTGCTAATGTTAATTTTGGTAGTCCATTATTAAAATTAAAAATATTTGTTTCTTCTATATTATCAGTATCAATATGGTCATAATTATTAATATAAAGCCACATTGATAAAGAATAATTTAATCTATTGCTTTTTACAATATCCTGTCCTGTATAAATATTTTTTACTTGCTTTGTTAAATCTAATTTTGCTTCTTCATTTAAAGAAAAAGAATTTTCTTGGTCTAAAAATACTGATTCTTCAATTACAGGAACCCCCTCTTTTTTAGAAATTTGTTCAAATAATTTGGGAAAATATACATATGCTAATATTAATAATACTTCTAATACCAATAATATGTAAATTGGTTTAGTGGTTAATTGAAATTCTTTAATTACATACTTAACAAAATCTAATATTAGACAAGGAATATAAAATATAAAATAGGATATGAATGATGGAGTTCCTTCTAAGGATTTAAAATAATTAGAAAAGCTGAAAAATATAATTGCTAGTCCTACTAGTAAGATTAAAATAGATAAACCTAAAAAGAAGTAACTAATATAAGTAAAAGTTGAACTATACATTGCTAATTGAGAATAAAAAACACTTACTAATACTGTTACCAATACAAATAATAGTAAATAATTGGTGATTCTTTGTGTATCTGGTTTTTTCAAGAAAAAATATTCATATCCAAGTATGCAAAGTAAAGGTATAAAAACTAAAAAAATGATAATACCGTATGTTTTATCAAAAATATTTTTATTTTTTAGAGCAAATTCAAACATAATAGGTATTAGTATAATGGTTAAAAGCATTAATGAATATTTTATATAATCTAGTTTAAAGCCTGTTTTTTCATCTGCCATTTAAATTATATAAAATTAGTATATTATATTTTTACAAGTATTTTGACATATTTTCCTTAGCGGTTTTTTCTCCATGACATTCTCTACACAATGCTACTAAATTATCTACATTATTTGAGCCACCGTTTTCTAATCTTACAACATGATCTACCTCAAACCATGCATTTAATTGTTTTTTGCAGTTAGTGCATTTCCAGTTTTGACCAGCCGCTACATATTTCTTTTTTGTTTCACTTACTGAACGTTTTACTCCCTTTTTTCCTGATTGTTTTATTCTTTCTGCTTGTCTTTGTTCATTTGTCATACCTAAAATTTGCTGATTATAATTTGGATCATTTGCAAAATTATTTTTACTTGTAAAATCTAAAATGGGACTAATCATATCTGAGGTATTTTTATCAATTGGTAAATATTTGAAATACTCATTTGATGCATTTACTATTTCTTTTGCGTGAGTAGGATTTTTTTTAAATAAATAGATAACTAATAAACCCGCAAAACCTACACCACCCATTTGTAAATACTTCTTTTTTGATAAGACATATTTTATATATTTTCCTTCAGTGTATATGTTTCCTATAACTAATCCTGTCACTATTAAAATCACTAATTCAAATCTCATTATTAAAATATTATTAGAATATTATTTGTACAATAAGTAAATGATAAATAATAATAACACAATAAATATAAAATGAATAATATGCTTTCTAGTTAATATTGTTTCTCTTAGTAATATCTTTTTGGGTTTATATAAATTTCTATATTTTTCTAAAGCTACAGGCATTGACAACTCTTCTTTTCCTAACTGAATATTTAATTTATTATGTATAAAATGCACCCATCGCACAAATGACTCTCTGGAATCTAAATATGGAGATACAGGATATTTATCTAATAATTGGCTAAACTTATTTCCAATGTCTTGATTTGGAATAAATAATGGAAAATTTATAAGTAAATCATAATATTTTTTTTTAGTAACACTTGTTGGGTGCAATGGATAAGATTCTGCAACAGTATGTAGAAAAAACCAATAATGAGGTCCCCAAATCTCTGGTTCAAAATTCATAAATAAATAATTATATAAAGATAAGTTAATTTATTTTAGAAGAATGAATGATTATTATTGTAATAATTGCGGGAAAGTAGGACATTTATATAACCAATGCAAATTACCCATTATTAGTATTGGTTTTATTGTTTTCCGTATTTTTAATAAGCAAATACAATATTTAATGATAAGAAGAAAAGATACATTAGGATTTATTGATTTTATGAGAGGTAAATATTCTATTAATAATAAATCTTATATACTTAATATGCTAAATCAAATGACATTTGATGAAAAAAAATCTTTATTAGAAAACTCTTTTCTTGATTTATGGTATCGTATTTGGGGTAAAGAAAAGTTATCTTCACAATACAAATCTGAAGAAGTTTCTAGTCAAGAAAAATATAATATATTGAAAGAAGGTGTTTATACTGATGGTGTAAAACAATATGATTTACAATCTTTAATTGAAGAAAGTAATAAAAAACATATATGGAATGAACCTGAATGGGGATTTCCAAAAGGAAGAAGAAACTTTCAAGAAAAGGATTTTGCATGTGCTTTACGAGAATTTACTGAAGAAACTGGAATACACACTAATTATTTAAGTAATATACAAAATATATTACCTTTTGAAGAAGTATTTACTGGTTCTAATTATAAATCTTATAAACATAAATATTATGTTGCTTTCTGTAGAAATTCAACATCTGTCAAGATGGAATCTTATCAAACTAGTGAAGTAAGTGACATGCAATGGTTTAATTTTGATGATTGTAACAAAATGATCCGTTCTTACAATTTAGAAAAAAAAAGAATGCTATCTAAAATTAATAAAACTTTAAATAACTATCGCTTTTTTTACAGTTAAATAATATTTATATATTATATACCGTATAATATATGTCATTGAAACAAAAGAAAAATAAACCTAATAGCAATAAAACAAAAAAAAATAATATAATTCAAGATGCTATTCAAAATGTTATACAATTTCAGCCTATTGAAGTTCAAGAACCTAATTTATATACAGGTGAAAGAGAAGAAGATGAATTTCAAGATTGCAAACCTGATAGTAACGGAAAAAGACCTAGATGTAAAAAAGCTAGATGCGACCTTAACCCAAAATCTTCTACATTTAATAAATGTGTTCCCAAATTATTTATACAACTTAATGGTTTAACATTAGTTGTAGTTCAAAGAAAAAATAAAGACTACGGAGAATCTCTTGTTTCTACTCTAAATGCTAATATTGAACATGTAAAAGAACTTAAAAAACAAAAAGATAAAGAACTTAAGAAACAAATAGTAGAACTAGAAAAAGAATTAAAAAATAATAATAGTGATTTTAAAGCTAAATATGGTGATTTAGGAGATGAACTTGTTATTCAAGTTGCACTTCTTCAAAATGAGTTGAATAAAATTACAAATCAAGAAAGTGCTGAAGAAACTGAACAAATAGATGAACCCTTAGAAGAAGAAAAAGAAGAAGATATTACTCCTGAAGATAATGCTGAAAATCAACAAATTAATAATGAGGTTGAACAAGAAATAGAAGAAGATAATCAGCCTGTTGAAGAAGAAAAATTAGATGAAAATATAATTACTGATATACAAAATAATGAACCCTATCCTGACCTTGATATTGAATTAACAGCACAAGAAAAAGAATTACAAGATAAAATATATTCTCAACCAGATAAAGAGTCTAAAGAATATAATGACTTTTTATTTGATAAAGAAAAAATTGAGAACCAAAATATACAACTACAACCGGAATCTAATGATTTATATCCTTTATTAGACGATTCTAACTTTAATATTAAGATTGCTCAACATCAAGAATTTAATGAAACCAAATTTGATGGAGAAATTAAAGATATCAAGGAAACCGCCGAGGCCTTTTGTAATAAAGAATTTGAACTAATGCCTCATCAAATTTTTGTTAAAAATTTCCTTTCTTTAGAAACTCCTTATAATTCATTACTACTTTATCATGGTCTTGGAACCGGAAAGACTTGTTCTGCTATTGGTATTGCTGAAGAAATGAGAAACTATATGAAACAAGTTCAAATTAATCAAAGAATTATGATTATTGCATCTCCTAATGTGCAAAACAATTTTAGATTACAACTTTTTGATGATAGAAAGTTGAAATTTGAAAATGGTGTATGGAATTTAAATACATGTGTTGGTAATTCTTTACTAAGTGAAATAAACCCTTCCAGAACATTAGATTTATCTAGAGAAAAAATTATATCGCAAATTAATCAGTTAATCAATCAATACTATATTTTTATGGGCTATAGAGAACTTGGTAATTTTATAAAGAAAAAAATACAAGTTCCTAGTGATGGTTTAACTATTGAGCAACAGAAAAATATGGAACTTCAAAAAATTAAACAAACTTTTAATAACCGTTTAATTATTGTTGATGAGATTCATAATTTAAGAATTTTACAAGACAATAAAGAATCCAAGAAAACTGCAACCTTATTAATGCAAATATGTCAAAAAGCAGAAAATACTAGACTTCTTATGTTATCTGCTACACCCATGTATAATAGTTATAAAGAAATCATTTGGCTTACGAATTTACTTAATACTGTTGATAACAGAAGCACAATTAAAGAAGAACAAGTATTTAATAAAGATGGTGAATTCAGAGAACCTGATTTTGAAAATAATATTGAATCTGGAGAAGAACTATTGTCCAGAAAATTAACTGGATATGTTAGTTTTATTCGTGGAGAAAACCCATACAGTTTCCCTTTTAGAGTTTATCCCGATGAATTTGATAAAGAAAGAGTATTAGATACAACTAATTATTATAAAACACAATTAAATAAAAAAGAAATTGAGAACCCTATTGAAAATTTACCTGTTTATATGAATACTATTGGAGATTATCAAAATAAAGTCTATAATCAAATTATTAAAAATTTTCAAAATAATTCTGAGTCATTACCTTTGAACGAGTCCAGTAAAAATATTCCTACATTTGAGAACATGGAATCTTTTGGTTATGTTTTATTAAAAGAACCTCTTGAAAGTTTAAATATTGTATTCCCTAATGATAAATTTGACGCTTTAGAAGATAGCACACAAGCTGATGAAAAACTATTATCTTCTATGGTTGGAAAAAGTGGTTTATCTAGAATTATGACTTATGAAACTGCATATAAACCTAATGAACTTAGATATGATTATGAATATAAACCAGAAATTAAAGAAAAATACGGAAATATTTTTCATCTTGATAACTTGCAAAAATATAGCTCCAAAATACATCAAATATGTAATGTTATAAAAAAATCAAAAGGACCCGTTATTATTTATTCCTTTTATATTGATGGTGGAGTTGTTCCTATTGCATTAGCTCTTGAAGAAATGGGTTTTACAAGATATGGTAGTGCTAGTTATACAAAACCTTTGTTTAAAAATACGGATACAAAACCTATTGATGCATTAACTATGAAAACCAAGGATGATTTACTAAAAGATGACCCTAAAGCCACATTTAAACAAGCAAAGTATGTAATGATTACTGGTGATAAAAAATATTCTCCCAACAATCTTGAAGATGTTAAGTATGTAACGAATCCAAATAATAAATATGGTGAAGATGTTAAAGTTATTTTAATTACAAAAGCTGCAGCTGAAGGTATTGATTTTAAATTTATAAGACAAATTCATATTTTAGATCCTTGGTATAATTTAAATCGTCTTGAACAAATTATTGGTAGAGGAGTTAGAAATCTTAGTCATTGTGGTCTTCCTTTTGAAGAAAGAAATGTTGAAATTTATTTACATGGAACAAAAACGGAAGACGAAGATGAACCTGCAGATATGTATGTTTATAGATTTGCAGAAAAGAAATCCAAATTAATTGGAAAGGTAAGTAGAGTTATGAAAGAAACAAGTGTAGATTGTTTATTAAATATTGAACAAACCAATTTTACCGTAGATAAACTAGTTTCCTTTGCTGCTAATAAAGATATTGAAATATCCTTAGCCAGTAATATTAAAATACCATTTAAAATTGGAGACAAACCCTTTTCTAATGTATGTGATTATATGGAAAATTGCGAATATAAATGCAAACCTGATGCAACTATTACAGAAGATGATATTAATTATAATAATTATTCCAATAACTTCGCAAAAATGAATTACGCATCTATTGTAAAACGAGTAAGACAACTCTTTAGAGAACAATCTTTTTATAAGAAAGATGAATTAATGAGATTAATTAAAATAAAAAATAGTTATCCTGATGAACATATTTATTTTGCATTATCTATATTTGTTGAAAACAAAAAAGACCACCTTGTTGATAAATACGGAAGAAGTGGATACTTGATTAATGCAGATGAATATTATGCTTTCCAACCTAATGAAATTAATGATCAAAACTTATCTATTTATGAAAGAAGCACACCATTAGATTATAAACAAGAAAAATTATTGTTACAATTACCTGAAAAAGTAACTGAATTAAAAACTGACAATAATAAAACACAGCAAATACAAGAAATAAATGAACAAAAACAAATTATTAGTTCTCAACCTATAGAAGACGAATCTACAAAAATAGAAAAGAAATATAAACTCATTGAAGATAAATTAAAATCAAAAGCAAATACTATTAATATTCAAAAGGGTAAGAATTTGAAAATACGAGAACATTTGAGAACCAAAGAAGACCTTGAATCTAGATTAATAAACCTTACTTCTGAGGAAGAAGTACAATTAAAGAAAATTAAAAAAGAATTAGTCAATACAACTCATTATAATTCAAATGAACTTGATAATAAAGGTTTTGAAAGTCTTGCGTTAAAAACAGCAGAAAAAGACTGGTATATTCATTATGGAAGAGTGCATTATTTACTTAAAAATAATCATTTTATTAATGAAACCTTACTAGAAAAATATTTTGTTGAACATTTTATTGAAACATTACCCTTTGAAGAAAAATTATTTTTATTAAACTACTTTCATAGTAAAATTATAAATATAGATGAAAATAATTCTACAATTAAACATTTTAAATCATATTTCTATGACAATGTTCTTGATAATGGTATTCAACAAGGATTCTTACTTACTGATATTACTGATAAAAAAGAAGACTTATTTATTTTCGTAAAGAAATATCAAGATACTTTTTGGGTTGAAGGAGAACCACTAGATGCGAAGGGGTTTGAAGAAACAATTGTCAACAAATATCAATACAACAAATCTACACTAGGAAAGGTAGTAGGATTCAATGAATATGATAATAAAGAAAAAGCTGTTGTGTATAAATTAAAAGCACTTGATATAAAATCTAAAAATAATAAAGGTGCAAAGATTAGTATATTGGGAAAATCAGAAATTCTTAAAAAATTAAATATTTTATTAGATGAATACCCATATGTTGAAAATAAAGATTATAAAAGAAAATATACCGATAATGAAATTGCTGATATTTTTAAACCTGGATTATGTGTTATTGTAGAAATATTATCTAGATTTTATAACGACGCTAATACAAACAAAAACTATTTCTTAACACAAGAAAAGGCTCTTATTAGTGAAATTAAAAATATGTAAAACATTTAAAAAATTGATATATTGTTATAAAATTATATAAAAATATATAAGGGTTTGTTATAGAGATGAATCAAGATAAAAAGAAAGTTTACGGAGTTTATACTCAATCAGTTTTAACAATGAAAATTGGACTTCATATAAAACAGGTTGGTTCTATGCTCAAGCAAAATCTAGAAAAGGCACTTGCTAGTAAAGTTGAAGGAAAATGTAACGCAGAAGGATATATACGCCCAAAATCTAGTAAAATCATATCATACTCATCTGGAAATGTAAATGGTGAATTTATTGAATTCCAAGTCGTATTTGAGTGTTATATTTGTCATCCTGTAGAAGGAATGATAATTGATTGCACAGTAAAGACTATTACAAAGGCAGGAATCCACGCAGAAGTAGTAGATAATGAGGGAAATATGCCTTTAACAATATTTGCTGCAAGAGACCATCATTATAACGATAAGAAATTTTTAAATATTAAAGAAAATATGAAAATTAGAGTTAGCACAATTGGAGTTCGTTTTGAACTAAATGACCCATATATCTGTATTATTGCAAGATTAATTGAACAAATAGTTGAAAATGAAGATAGAAAAATGAAACCTAAAATTAATCTAGAAGAAAATCTAGAGGAAGACTAACAACAAATACAAATCATTTCATATTTTTCTGCATAAACAAATGTTTTTCCAGTATTATATTCAGTAAAAGCTAGTTCATATTGGTCACTATTATCTAGTATTGCTAAATATGAAGTCCCAAAAGAAGTTTCTTTTTTTTCAAGTTTAGTAATTAAATATGTTTTAGAATAATCTGTAATCAATTGTTGATGAATGTATCTTTTTTTATATATTAAAGTATCTTCTATAAATTCCATATGTCTATACTAAAAAATGATATAAACATATAAATCAATAAAATTATTATAAATAATGGACAATACGCAAGATTTAGAATTTCTAAAAGAGAAAATTGAAAGTTTAAGTAAAACGCATCAAATTGAAATTTTAAAAATATTTTTAGAAAATGACATTAAAGTAAATGAAAATAAGAGTGGTATATTTATTAACATGTCTTATTTAGAGTCAGATATATTAGAAAAAATTGGTAAATATTTAAGCTATATTCAAGAACAAGAGTCAAACTTAAGTTCTCTTGAGACACAGAAGGAGCAGTTCAAAAATACATATTTTAATTTAAAAGGTAATAAAGGTAACATCAGTTTAACATAAGGAAATGGAAGTTATATACGATAAAATATTTTTTAATAACGACAAAAATATTTTATTTCAGCTACAAGATTTTACAAAATATTATTATACTGGTGTAACGAATGAAGTATTTGAACAAGTAAAACCAATAAAAAAGCGTGATGAATATATTAGTCCTAAACAGAAAGATAGTTTGTTTTGGTGTTTTTTTATTTGTGCTTTTGGTTATGGAGAATATACAAGTGTAATAAGAAATTATGGTGTAAAAGAAATTGAAGTGAAACAGGAAGCAAGTAAATTTATTAAAACTAATTACCAAGAATTCAAACAAACATCTACTATCAAAATTACCAAATCCTTACTTGAAGATATTATGAGTGATTTCAATACACATGTGAATGATACTAATTTTTATAACTTTTATGCGTTGTGTTTTATGCACAAAATAAACATATATATTCTTCATGATGAAAAACCATCTTATCTATCTTTTGTAACAAATAAAGAGAATCCTTATTTTTTAATTAAACTTCAACGATATAATAAATATAGCCTTAAGTTAGAACCACTTACCTTACAGGAAACTGTAAAAATAGAAACAGACAATTATTGTTTAGATAGTTGGTTAAGACCTATTAAAGCTGTTTCTAGTTATAAAGTTACAGACCTACAAGAAATTGCATATAGAATGAAGTTGGAAGACATTCCCAATATGAAAAAACAAGATTTATATGATTATATTACAGAAAGTCTAAGCTGGTATTAAAAAATTGATGCTTAAAATAATATATAAAATACTATATATATTATTATAATGAACACGGAACAAAAAACTACTCAAGAAGATAATGGAAGTTTTTTACAAATTATAAAACAATATTTAGAAAGCAATCCATTATTAAAGAATAAAAATAGAACAAGCGAATTAGAAGTTCGTTTTGGAACAAATCCTCGTGTTTCTAAGCCTATAACTAAAATTGATTACTTAAATGTAGTTAAATATTTATATAGTTGTGGATTTCAAACTGAAAATAGTGAGGGTTTGCAAATGCTAAGAATTCAAAATCAATTTACTGACCCTAAGACTGGAATTACAAAAATTTCTAATATTCGTGCTGAAATAAATGGTTCTGATCTAATTGAAGAATACTGTAAAACAAATAGCATTCAAAAAGTTCTTGATGTTCCTTCAACTACATTTCAAAAACTAAAATTTACACAAAAGATTCCTGCATATGATAAAGATAATAAGCGTATTGAAAAGCTAGATATGGAAGATTTTAATTTTCGTGTTTCTTTTCAAACTGAACAAGATTTTCATGTTCATACTCCACTCGCAAGAAATATTATTTCAAAATGGGAAGATTCCCTCAAAATATTTCGTTGTTTAAATCGTGTTCGTTTCTATCATACTGATTACCCTGTTTTTGTTGATATAAGTATTGTGAAAAACTCTTCTAAGACAAAGAGAACTCCTATTCCAAAATATACTATTCAAGAATCTAATCTTTTTCAAAATCCAGAAGAATATGAAATTGAATTAGAAATTGATAATAATCGTGTTGGAACAGATATAGTATATAAAAATCCTGAA
>CEOO01069509.1_pt1 | contig 11674 bp, 10 predicted proteins | sample 530321 | NCBI WGS metagenome assembly CEOO01 (sample SAMEA2619927, study PRJEB7988) | marine metagenome | biome: marine biome (ENVO:00000447); feature: surface water layer (ENVO:00002042); material: "saline water (ENVO:00002010), including plankton (ENVO:xxxxxxxx)" | depth 5 m
TGATGGTACCAAATATATTGTATGTAATAGTGACGAGGGAGAGCCTGGGACATTCAAGGATCGGGATATTATTCGCTACAATCCTCATCAACTAATCGAGGGAATGATAATCGGTGCATACATTATGAATGCTCAGGTAGGTTTTAATTACATTCACGGCGAGATTTGGGAAGAGTACGTATCTTTTGAAAAAGCAATTGAAGATGCTAGAAAAGCTGGTTTCTTGGGAAACAATATACTAGGCTCAGGGTTTGATTTTGAGCTACATGCTGTTCACGGTTATGGCGCTTATATCTGTGGCGAGGAGACGGCTTTAATTGAATCTATTGAAGGAAAGAAGGGTCAGCCAAGATACAAACCTCCTTTTCCAGCAACCTATGGAATCTATGGTAAGCCTACAAATGTGAATAACACAGAAACGTATGCTTCAATCCCATGGATTATTGAGCATGGCGGGCAAGAATTTATGAATCATGGTGTTCCAAATTCTGGTGGAACCAAAATATTCTCAGTTTCTGGCCATGTTGAAAAGCCTGGTAATTATGAGATTCAGTTGGGAATGCCATTTAGGCAATTACTTGCTGAAGCTGGTGGTGTATGGAAAAACAGACGGCTTAAAGCGGTTATCCCTGGCGGTCCATCAACACCGGTGGTGCCAGCCAACATCATTATGGATGCAACACTTGATTATGATGGACTTGCACAAATCGGCTCGAGTGTTGGGGCCGGTTCAATGATTGTTATGGATGAAAGTACTTGTATGGTTCAGGCTCTAAGAAGATTATCCTACTTCTTTTATGAGGAGTCATGTGGGCAATGCACTCCATGCAGAGAGGGAACAGGATGGGTATATCGAATTGTTGATCGCATTTTTAAAGGACAAGCCACATTAGCTGACCTCGATCTTTTAACGGATGTGAGTAAAAAAATTTCTGGAAGAACTATTTGTGCACTAGGTGATGCAGCTGCAACGCCTGTACTTAGTTTTATAAAACACTTCAGAAGTGAATTTGAAAATTTTATTAAACATGGAAAATCATTAAATTAATTAAGATGGTAAAAATTAAAATCAATGGCAAAACATTTAAGGCTCCTGAAAAAAGCACGATTATTCAAGTGGCCGATGACAATGGAATTGAAATTCCAAGATTTTGTTACCATAAAAAATTAAGCATAGCCGCTAACTGCAGAATGTGCCTGGTAGAAGTTAAAAACTTTCCTAAGCCCCTCCCTGCTTGTGCAACACAAGTGAATGAGGGAATGGAAATTTTTACTAAATCAAAACAAACAAAAGACTGCCAGCAGAGCGTGATGGAGTTTTTACTCATCAACCATCCGTTAGATTGCCCAATCTGCGATCAAGGGGGTGAGTGTGATCTTCAAGACACAGCGATGGCTTACGGAAGTCCAAAATCAAGGTATCAAGAAGAAAAGCGAGTAGTCCTTAACAAAAATCTTGGTCCCCTAGTGTCAACAGATCTAAATCGATGCATACAATGTTCGAGATGTGTACGCTTCTTGAAAGAAGTTGGTGGAATGCAAGAGCTGGGGTTAATCGGACGCGGTGAGCATGCAGAAATATCTGCCTATGTTGAAAAATCTGTAGATTCAGAAATATCAGGAAATATCATTGATTTATGCCCAGTGGGCGCTTTAACCTCAAAACCTTTTCGATATTCTGCACGGACTTGGGAAATGGTTAGAAAATCAACTATCTCACCCCATGACAGCCTTGGGTCTCATTTAGAAGCTCATGTAAAAGATGGTAACGTCATGAGAGTCTTGCCTAAAGAAAATGAGGATATTAATGAGTGCTGGATATCTGACAGAGATCGTTTCTCATACATAGGGATTAATAGTGAGGATCGTGTTAAAACACCATTAATTAAAACTGGATCAAATTTTAAACCCATTAGTTGGGACGAAGCATTTCATACCCTTGAAAGAGTCTTTCACCCTTCTTTAAATAAATTTAAGGAAGACGATGTTGTTATCTTTTCCTCTAACCAAACGACTTTAGAAGAGGCTTATTTGCTAGAGAAATTAGCAGGCTATGTTGGAACAAAGCAGGTTAAGTTTGATGCTGCTAATAACCCAAGCTTAATTGCAAATCCATCATTAAATGGCATGATCGGTGATGTTGAAAGTTTTGAAAATATTATTCTTTTGGGATCACAATTAAGAAATGAAAATCCATTGTTATTACAACGTCTTCGCAAGATGGAGAATGCTGGTAAGAACATTAACATAATCAATACGGTTGATTTTGATCTGCAACTAATTGTTGCAAATAAAATTATTCAACCCATTAAAGATTTCCAAAAAACCTTTGAACATATTCATAAAATTCTATCCACCAAAGTTGCGAAAAAAGAAAATTCAACTGAAAAAAATATTGCAAATTTATTATCAAAAAAGACGTTGTTATTAGTGGGCGAAGATATTTACACCAATCCTGCTTTTATGAATTTGACTGACGTCATTAATCAATTGATTGATCTAACAAGCATGAAAATTGGCTGCCTTCCAACAGGTTCTAATACAGTCGGTCTTCAACAGATGTTTGGCAATTATGTTAACCACATTGATGAAAAGAAATATCAAGCATCCATTAGTCTTAATTTAGAATTAGAGGATATCAAAGATAAATCATTATTCGAAAGAGTGTTAAAAAAATCTAAATTTAATGTTGGAGTTACACCATTTTTAAATAAAAATAGTAAGCAGTTTGATTTAATCTTGCCGTCAACAACTCATTTCGAAAACGAAGGAACATTTGTCAACCTTGAATCTCGAGTACAAAGTTTTAGTCAAGCAATAAGCCCAAAATTTGAATCTAAACCGCTATGGAAAATACTCCGTGTTCTTGGTAACTTTATTGATTGCCCAGATTTTACATTTGAATCATGCAGTGAGATTAAAGAAAAAGCTGTTAAGAAACTATCCAAAAATCAATTAAAAAGATTTAATTTAATCAATCAGCAAGTGAAGCCTCATACCAAAGATTTTTGTTTAAAAGATATTAACAATAGTGATGCCCTAGTAAGAAGATCGACGGCATTACAAAACACCAAGCGCTTAAGGAGTGAAAAGTAATTGCAAGATTTTTTCTCACAATTTTTTAGTCCAGACGTTGCGTTAACTTTATCTTATCTTTTTAAGATCATCTTAATTGTTGTTCCGGTTATGATTTCTGTTGCTTATCTTACCTACTTTGAAAGAAGGGTGATTGGATTTATGCAATCTAGAATTGGACCAAACAGGGTCGGTTATTTTGGTTTGCTTCAGCCCATCGCTGATGCCCTTAAGTTGATGTTTAAAGAAATCGTCTTGCCATCAAAGTCTAATAACTTTTTATTCTTTCTTGCGCCATTATTATCAATTGCACCCGCTCTAGCAGCCTGGGCGGTCATTCCATTTGATTATGAAATGGTATTAGCCGACATTAATGCTGGCCTTTTATATGTATTAGCGATGACATCAATTGCAGTTTATGGAGTCATTATTGCGGGATGGGCATCTAACTCAAAGTACGCCTTTCTAGGAAGTTTACGATCTGCGGCTCAAATCGTGTCATACGAAATAGCGATGGGATTTACCCTTGTCGGGGTGTTGATGTGTGCCAATAGTCTAAATCTTGGAGATATCGTGATAGCTCAAGAGGGAGGTATCTCGCAATGGTATTGTTGGCCATTATTCCCGTTGTTTGTTATTTATTTTATTAGCGCTGTGGCAGAAACCAATCGAGCCCCATTTGACGTTGCTGAGGGTGAGTCAGAGATCGTGGCTGGTTTTCATGTTGAATATTCAGGTATGGCTTTCGCGTTATTCTTTTTAGCTGAATATGCAAATATGATTCTGGTCAGCATCCTTGCTGTCATTATGTTTTTAGGAGGCTGGTTGTCACCAGTTTCGTTTATCCCGGATGGTATGTTCTGGCTAATTATTAAGGTAGCTTTTGTGCTGTTCTGCTTTTTATGGTTAAGAGCTACATTTCCACGCTACCGTTATGATCAAATAATGAGACTTGGATGGAAGGTGTTTATCCCACTCACTTTGGTATGGATTATTTTTGTAGGTGCTATGATGCAAACCAGTTATGCAGGATACTTTCATTAATGAGAAAATTAATTTCAAATATTTCTAAAAGCTTATCTCTTTACGAGCTTTTAAAAGGCATGAAATTAACTTTAAGTTATTTTTTTTCAAAGAAGGTTACGATCCAGTATCCCGAACAAAAAACACCTCAGTCTCCTAGATTTAGAGGTCTCCATGCTTTGCGACGTTATCCGAATGGTGAAGAAAGATGTATCGCTTGCAAGTTATGTGAAGCAGTGTGTCCCGCAATGGCAATCACAATAGAATCTGAATTAAGGGAAGATAATTCAAGAAGAACAACTCGATATGATATTGATTTAACTAAGTGTATCTTTTGTGGTTTTTGTGAAGAGTCATGCCCAGTAGATTCAATCGTCGAAACAAGAATATTTGAATATCATGGAGAAGAGAGAGGTGATTTGCTTTACACCAAAGACATGCTTTTAGATGTGGGTAAAAAGTATGAAAAACAAATTGCCAAAGACCGTCAACAAGAGGCGAAGTACCGTTAATGATTTTCACAGACTATCTTTTCTATCTCTTTAGTAGCATTTTAGTCTTGGCATCTTTGCGAGTTATTACTGCAAATAATCCTGTTTATTCTGCTCTTTCATTAGTCCTTGCATTTTTTAGTGCAGCAGGAATCTGGTTGCTTTTACATGCAGAATTTTTAGCCATTGCGCTGGTGTTGGTCTATGTTGGTGCAGTGATGGTGTTATTCCTATTTGTTGTGATGATGTTAGACATCAATATTGAAGCTCTTAGACAAAGATTTTGGAGTTATTTCCCGGTTGCGCTCTTAATTGCCCTGTTATTTATTTTTGAGATTTATTTAGTGGTAACGGATAAGTTTTTCAGCTCTTCAGATCCAGCTGGAATACCTTTAGAGAAAAGCAATACCCACTCGATAGGCAGTGTTTTGTATACCGATTATTTACTGCCATTTCAAGTTGCGGCAGTTATTTTATTGGTTGCTATTATATCCGCTATTGTGCTGACAATGTATGGCAAGAAATCGCATAAAGCGATCGACCCTAAAGATCAAATTAAGGTGAATAGAAATGATCGAGTCAGAGTGGTCAAAATGAAATCGGAGAAAAAGAAGTAATGGTTACTTTGTCTCACTATCTATTTTTAGGAGGAATTCTATTTGCCATAAGTATTCTAGGGATTTTTTTAAATAGAAAGAATATTATTTTAATTCTTATGGCGATCGAATTAATGTTGCTAGCAGTGAATATAAACTTTATTGCGTTTAGTCATTATCTCGGTGATCTATCAGGCCAAATTTTTGTGTTTTTTATTCTGACTGTTGCAGCAGCTGAGTCAGCCATAGGTTTAGCTATCATCATTTTGATTTTTAGAAACTACAAATCGATTAATGTTGCAGATGTGAATAGGTTAAAAGAATGACGTTAATGAAGCTGTACACCTTAATCCCGATGATGCCTCTGATTGCATCAATCGTTATTGGTCTATTTGGCCGTCAATTACCAAAAGCATTCTCACATTTAATTCCTATTGTCTTAGTGTTGGGAAGTTTTCTACTATCTTTATACGCCCTATACATTTCCTATCATGGTTACGTGTTTAATGAGAATCTATTCAGGTGGATGACTGTTGGCCAGTATGATTTAAATATTGGTTTCATGGTCGACAATCTGACCGCATTAATGATGTCTGTAGTGACGTTTGTTTCATTGATGGTCCATATATATACCATTGAATATATGGAAAACGACCCTGGATATAGTCGTTTCTTTAGTTTTATTTCATTATTTACCTTTGCCATGCTGATGCTGGTGATGAGTAATAATTTTTTACAGCTCTTTTTTGGTTGGGAAGCTGTGGGTCTAGTCTCTTATTTACTTATCGGATTTTGGTATAAAAAACCAACAGCCATTCACGCCAATATGAAAGCTTTTTTGGTGAACAGGGTCGGTGATTTTGGTTTTCTCTTAGGAATCGCCCTAATAATGTTTTATTTTGGAACCCTCGATTACAAGGAAGTTTTTTCAAGGGTAGATTCTTTGGCTGGTCAAGAATTTATGCTTATGGGCTCATCAGTTTCTCTAGTCACGTTAATTTCAATTTTGTTATTTATAGGCGCAATGGGTAAGTCTGCACAAGTGCCTTTGCATGTCTGGTTACCAGATTCTATGGAGGGCCCGACCCCAATATCAGCTCTTATTCACGCAGCAACCATGGTAACGGCAGGAATCTTTCTTGTAACGCGTGTATCTCCGATAGTGGAGTTATCAAGTACAGCACTATCCCTAATCTTAATTGTGGGGAGTATTACCGCTTTGTTCATGGGTATTTTAGGTATTTTTCAAAATGACATAAAACGGGTTGTTGCATACTCGACCTTGTCGCAACTTGGCTATATGACGATTGCTTTGGGTGTTTCTAGTTACTCCTTAGCAATGTTTCATTTATTTACACATGCATTTTTTAAGGCTTTGTTATTTTTAGGCGCCGGTTCAGTAATAATTGGCATGCATCATGATCAAAATATTATGAACATGGGGAATCTAAAAAAATATATGCCAATTACTTGGATAACATTTTTACTTGCCACCTTGGCCTTAGTTGGCATGCCACTTTTCTCAGGATTTTATTCCAAGGAATCAATCATCGAGGCGGTAAAATATAGTGAAATTGTTGGTTCAAGTTTTGCATATTTTGCTGCTGTGTTTGGCGTTTTTATCACCTCGCTGTATAGCTTCAGATTGTATTTTATTGTCTTCCATGGAGAGGAGAGGTGGAGAAATAAGTCTGTATCACACAACCATCATGACCATGGCTTGACTAAAAATCAATCACCTCACGAGACATCCTGGATGGTAACTACACCTCTTATTTTATTGGCTATTCCATCGGTCCTCATTGGATTTTTTACGATAGAACCAATTATCAAAAGTAGTTTTTTATTAAAAGATATCTTTATTTTGGATTCACATCTTGCTCTTTCGCAGGTCACTGAACACTTTCATGGACCAATAAATATGGCTCTGCACGCATTGGTAACATTACCATTTTGGTTAATGGTATTAGGCTTTATCGTTGCATATCTTTTGTATTACAAAAATATTAATTTTATAAAGACACCGAAGGTTTTGAAAAAAGTCATAGATCATAAATATGGTTTTGATAACTTCAATGAATACATTTTGGCACCTCTAACAATCAGACTTGGAAATGTTTTATGGAAATATATGGATATAAAAATAATCGATAATTTCTTTGTTAACGGCTCAGCTAGAACCGTTAATCTTTTTTCACACATCACTAAAAAAATTCAAACTGGTTTTATTTCTCAATATGCCTTTGTGATGGTGATCGGATTATTGCTTTTCATAAGCTATTTTATTTTGGGTGGTAAGTCATGACCGGCATCCTATCACTAGCAATTTGGACTCCGATTGTACTGGGCATAATTTTATTGTTGGTACAAAATAAATTATCAACAACACTTACATACCGATTAGGCAATCTATTTGGATTTATTTCTTTTCTTGTCACCCTGCCTTTGTATATTTATTTTGATAAAGGATTTTCTGGTTTTCAATTTCAAGAAATCTATCCATGGATTAATCATTTTTCGATAAATTATCATCTCGGCTTGGACGGAATTTCTTTGCCGCTTGTTTTATTAACAAGTTTTATTTCTTGGCTTGTGATTTTTATTTCATCTAATTCAATTGATCGAGCTATTGGCTTTTATATTTCAGCCTTCTTAATTCTTTCAGGACTAATGATTGGTGTTTTTCTGGCCCTTGACGCAATCCTATATTATGTATTTTGGGAAGCAATGCTTATTCCAATGTTTTTGCTAATTGGCATCTGGGGCGGTCCAAATCGCGTCTATGCCACCATCAAATTTTTTCTGTACACAGTGCTTGGCTCGTTGTTGATGTTGGTCGCATTTATATACCTTTATAACCAAACGGCAAGCTTTGCCATCTTAGATTTTTACACCAAACCTTTATCGCTTAATATCCAGGTATTGATTTTCTTGGCCTTCTTTATGGCATTTGCGGTCAAAATTCCCATGTGGCCTGTGCATACTTGGTTACCTGATGCACACGTGGAAGCACCAACAGGGGGTTCGGTCATTTTAGCTGCGATTATGTTGAAATTGGGAGGCTATAGTTTTATTCGATTTGCTATGCCAATTAGCCCTGATGCATTAATCTTTTTAAAACCTTTTTTAATTGGACTGTCTTTGATCGCGATTGTTTATATTGCTTTCGTGGCTATTGTACAAACAGATATGAAAAAATTAATTGCTTATTCATCCATATCACATATGGGGTTTGTAACGCTCGGCTTATTTATTTTAAATCCACTGGGATTTGAAGGTGGGTACGTTCAGATGATTTCTCATGGATTTATTTCCGCAGCATTATTTTTTGCAATTGGCGTTCTCTATGACCGGATGCATTCGAGAAATATCAGTGACTATAGAGGAGTGATAAATAGTATGCCTATCTTCGGCTCCTTCTTTGTTTTATTTGCCATGGCTAACTCTGGGCTACCAGGAACATCCGGGTTTGTTGGAGAGTTTCTTGTCATTTTAGGGGCGATGCAAGATCATTTTTGGATTGCTTTTTTTGCTAGCCTGACCCTGATTTTTGGAGCAACATACTCTTTATGGCTAGTAAAAAGAATTATTTTTGGTGAGGTGAAAAATAAAAAAATTGCCACACTCAAAGATTTAAATGGAAAAGAGTTTTTTGTAATGAGTGTATTGGCCCTGATGACTTTGGCTATTGGAATATATCCAGCACTGATTACTGATATTACGAATCAGTCATCCCAGATGATGTTGGGATTAATTCAACAATCAAAAATTTTATAACACTATGACGCTTTCAACATTATTGACCATTGCTGTTCCAGAAATCATTATCTTGATTGCTGCCATGAGCGTTCTTTTGCTTGGTGTGTTTTATAAAAACACCACCTCATTATTTGGTATTACGCAGCTTACTTTACTGATTGCTGCTTACTTCACTGCACAATTACCCATTGATGTTAAGTTAACGGCATTTAATGAGATGTTTATTGCTGATAGCCTTTCGATGTTTCTTAAGCTGCTCAGTTATTTTGCTTTGTCATTGGTGTTAATTTATAGCCGGAGCTTTCTACAAAGTCGCAATCTACATAATGGTGAATTCTATGCCCTGACGCTGTTTGCATTGTTGGGGATTAATCTGATTATTTCTTCCTATCATTTATTAAGCTTATACATGGGCCTGGAGCTCCTTTCGTTAAGTTTGTATACCTTAGTGGCATTTGACAGAAATAGACCAGAAGCTACCGAGGCAGCAATGAAGTATTTTGTTCTTGGTGCAGTCGCTTCAGGATTTTTATTGTATGGTTTTTCAATATTGTATGGCATTACTGGAAGCCTGCAGATTGCAGAAATTTCATCCAGGTTAGCAGATACTTCAATCAATCCAGTGGTCATATCATTTGCACTGGTATTTGTTGTTGTTGGGATTGCCTTTAAGTTTGGCGCAGCCCCATTCCAATTATGGGTACCTGACGTGTATCAGGGGTCAGCAACTCCCATCACCATGTTTATTAGTTCAGTGCCAAAATTTGCATCTGTGGCTATGTTAATCAGGCTATTATTTCAAGGTTTAGATCACATGGTATTAGATTGGCAAGCAATGCTTCTAATCATGGCTATTGTGTCTATGTTATTTGGAAACATCACCGCCATAGCGCAAACAAAAATTAAAAGACTGTTGGCTTATTCAGCCATTTCTCATGTGGGCTTTATGTTTTTAGGTTTAGCTACCGGAACAATTACTGGCATAGCATCTGCCTTAATGTACATCGCCGTATATGTTGTTATGACGCTAGCATCATTCGGGTTAATAATTCATTTAAGCAATCAAGGTAAAGAACTTGACCAAATTACTGACTTCTCAGGCTTAGGAAAACAAAAGCCATGGTCTGCTTTTTTGCTGTTGCTCATATTTTTAAGTTTAGCGGGAATTCCTCCAACCATCGGTTTTTATGCGAAGTTTTCAATTATCCAGGCAACAATTCAGTTTGGTTGGATTTGGCCAGCAGTCATTGCAGTCATGAGTGCTCTCATTGGAATATTTTATTATTTAAGAATTATCAAAGTTGCTTACTTCGACGAGCCTGGAAAAAATTTAAATCAAGTCTCAAAATCATCGAATAATGAACTGAGTGTAACTTTATCAATCAATACTATTTCATTATTGATTATTGGATTGTTTCCATCTTCATTGATGGATATAGCGACACTTACTTCAGCACTAATATTTTAATGATTTTTTTACTCATACTTATCTTAATGATTTTTTTAGCCAACTTGCCGTGGATGACAAGTAACTTCATGCTCCTTTTTTCTGCTAAAAAGTCCTTACCCATTATCATCCTTGAAGTTATCTTGTATTTTTTAATCTTTAGATTAATCACCTATGCACTAGAGTGGACCATGATAGGATCGGTTCATAATCAAGATTGGCAGTTTTACGCGGCACTCTTATCCCTGTTTATCGTATCCAGCTCACCCGGGTTTGTGATCAAAGTATTGTGGAAATAGCTAATCCAAAAGTTATTATCGTAGGTTGTGGCAATTTAGGAAAAAAAATTGGTGAGATTTTTGCTCAGCGCACAAATTTTCAAGTTCTTGGTTTAAGAAGAAATCCGATTGAGCAAGGTAATTTTTCAATTCTAGCCAAAGATATTTTTGCTGACGATTTCTCTGCATGGATTGCTGCCGAAAACCCAAACTATGTTATTTATTCAGCTACCCCTAGCACCTCTAAACCAGAGGATTATCAAAAAATTTATGTCGATGGCTTAAAAAAAATAATAGATGTAATTCAAAATAACAATCTGCAGACTAGGGTATTTTTTATCTCCAGCACTAGGGTTTTTAATGGCAGTTCTAAACTGGAGGCGCTGGATGATCATGATGAAATTACCCCAAATGATGAGCAAGGTGAAATTTTAGGTCATGCGGAACGTATAGCAACTAAAAACGAAAGGGGGAATGTTTTTCGTTTAACAGGAATTTATGGTCTGGAAAGAACCATGATGCTAAGACTAGCCCAAGATCATCAATCTTGGCCAGTAAATCGATTTACCAATAGAATTTTTGACGAGGACGCGGCCAATATTATTGTAAAAATAATCAGCAGTAAACATAAAGATCTAAAATTTGACTTGCCCAAAATCATCAACATAACTGACTCTCACCCTGTTGAGCTTTATGCAGTTTTGAATTTTATTAGAGAAAAATTAAACCTTCCTGAGGCAACCCTTGAATCCACTGGTAAGGTCATGGGGAAAAAAATTATTTCAACTTTTCTGTCTCAAAAGTTTAATTATCAATTTAAGCATACAAGTTTTGAGAGCGGTTACTTGGAAATTATTCAAAAGATGGAGAGGTAGTTATAGATTGCTGTTGATGCGGCGATGATATAAAATAACGCTTATTTTTGACTTCAGGCGCGTAGCTCAGTTGGTTAGAGCACCACCTTGACATGGTGGGGGTCGTTGGTTCGAATCCAATCGCGCCTAC
>CEOO01077860.1_pt1 | contig 11618 bp, 13 predicted proteins | sample 530321 | NCBI WGS metagenome assembly CEOO01 (sample SAMEA2619927, study PRJEB7988) | marine metagenome | biome: marine biome (ENVO:00000447); feature: surface water layer (ENVO:00002042); material: "saline water (ENVO:00002010), including plankton (ENVO:xxxxxxxx)" | depth 5 m
TTTTTAGTTAAATTTGTTAAATTTTCAGTAGTTTGTTTAAAATTAAAATCAGACATATTATAATATAATAATAAAAATAAATATATAAATTTATTTAATATACTATTATTAAATATATATATGGCTGGTGGATTATTAAATTTAGTAGCATATGGAAATCAAAATATTATTATTAATGGAAATCCTGATAAAAGTTTTTTTAAAATTAAGTACTTAAAACATACTAATTTTGGTATGCAAAAATTTAGAGTTGATAAAAACCAAACAAATGATATACTATTAGAGGCTCCATCCACTTTTAGCTTTATTGTACCAAGATATGCAGATTTATTAATGGATGTTTTTTTAGTATTTAAACTCCCTAAAATATGGAGTCCAATATTTAATCAAGACAATAATTTAAGACCTTATGAATTTAAATGGATTAAAAATATTGGTACTCAAATAATTAAAGAAGTTAAATTTACAATAGGTAGTCGTGAAATACAAAAATTTAGTGGATCATATTTACAAAATGTTGTTGAGCGTGATTTTGATGCTAAAAAAAAAGAATTATTTGACTTAATGATTGGTAATACAAGTGAATTAAATGATCCTGCTAATTATTTAAATAGAAATAATAATTATCCAAATGCATATAATTATAATAATAATAATACTGATGCATCTGGAATAGAACCATCTATATATGATAAAACAATATATGTCCCAATAAATTCATGGTTTTCAATGCTTAATAGTTGTGCTCTTCCTTTAATATGTATGCAATATGATAATTTAAAAATTGAATTTGAGTTTAGACCAATAATACAACTTTTTACAATTAAAAATATTAATGCTTCAATTAATGATATTAGTTATGAAGATATTAAAGCAGATCAAAGTAAATCGGAATTTTTATATAAAAGATTTGTAAACGAACCACCTATAAGAGATATTTCAGATTCTATTAATATTTATGCAAATAAAACAAATAAAATAAATTTTGATTTTCATTTAATGACAACTCAATGTTTTTTAGATAATGAAGAGCGTATATTATTTGCAAATAATAATCAAGAATATTTAATTAAACAAGTTAAAACTTATATAGAAAGAGGAATAAATAAAACAAATAAAATAAAAGTAGAAACAAATGGATTAGTTTCTAATTGGATGTGGTATTTACAAAGAAGTGATGTAGATCTTCGTAATCAATGGTCAAATTATACAAATTGGCCATATGAAAATGTTATTCCATACAATATAAAAAATCTATATGATATATGTAACAATTACTATGATTTTAGTAATATTTACATTACTAATTATGAACCAGATACTTATAGTCAACAAAATTTTAAAACTATTTTAGATAAATTTGGAATTACATGTGATGGTAAAGTTCGAGAATTTGATTTAGATTCAGGAATATATGATAAAATAGAAAAATATATACATACAAATGGAAATATTAAAGATGGTTTATATCATTATAGTTTTGCATTAAATACCGATTCTTCAAAATATCAACCTACTGGTGCATTTAATACTAGTAAATTCAATACAATAGAATTTGAATATAAATTAAAACAACCACCTTTAGATCCAGTAGCAAGTAATTTTACAACAATTTGTGATCCTATAACAGGAGAAATTATAGCCACAAGTCAAGAACCAACTTCAATTTATAAATATTCATATGATTTACATTTATTTGAAGAACGTTATAATATTTTAGAATTTCATTCTGGTACTGCAGAATTATTATATGGAAATTAAAAAAATTTTTTTTATTTAATTATTTAATTATTTAATTATATATAAATAAATGAAAACAAAAAAAAAATTATGTGCAAGTTGTTTAAAATTTAATTTTAATAAAACATTAAAATCTAGTAAAAAACATAAACCAAAATGGTTAAATAAAATAGATTATGTAGAAAAATTTATAAATAATTATAAACATTTTAATATTAATTATCCAATTAATTATAATAATAGTTTAGTTTTAAATGTTGGAAAAATACATGCAAATAAAAAAATATTATATTGGGCATCTAAACCAAATAATAATATAATAATTAATGATGCAAAGTCTAGTTATGGTAATTTTAGTAATAGTGGTGTGGGAAAAGTAGATGATAAAGGTTTTGCACTTATTAAGTTTTTAACTCCACAAAACTATAAAACAATTGCCAAAAATGGTAAAAAAAACAATACTTATTTTAAACATATACATTTTGTATTATCTAATAATAATTGTGATGCTTGGAATACTAGTATTTACACAAAATTAGTACATAATAATTTTAAATATAAACAATTTATTAAAAATCTCAATTCAAAATGTTATATAGTTTTGAATGTATTACCATCTACAATGTATGCAAAAGATCATATAGTTAATACTTATAATTTACCATATAATAATATTGCAAAAATGTCAACCCTTGAATTAAATAATTGGTTACAACATTTAATAGATTTACATTATCCGTTATTAAAAAAATTAATAAAATCCAAAAAACTAGAGTATTATGAGTTACCATTAATATGTTATTGTGCTCATAATAAATGTAGTGCATCAAAAACGGCAGCAATTAATTTAATGAAAAAAGGATTTGTAAATGTTAATTTATATGAAGATGGATTAAAAGGTTACAAAAAACATAATAAATATTAATATTTAAAATAATTATTTTTCTTTTGTTATAATAGTTATTATAACAAATGAAAAATTATGATATAGTAATAATAGGTGGTGGTATATCAGGAATTTATAGTATGTATAATTTAAAAAAAAAATATCCAAAATTAAAAGTTTTATTACTTGAAAAAGATGAACGATTTGGAGGACGAGTTTATAGTTTCAATAAAAAAGTAGATAATATTGATTATATAATGGATTTGGGTGCAGGACGTATTGGTCATCATCATAAATTAATGGTTTCATTAATAAAAGAATTAAAATTAGAAAAATTTATATTTAATATAAGCAATACAGAAAATTATATAGAATATAATAAAAAAAATAGAGAAGTTTCAGATGAATCATTATTAAGAAAAAAGTATTCTATTATGTTATATAATTTTTTTAATAGTTTAAAAATAGCAAATCTCTCAAAAACATTTTTACAAAAGTTTTATTTAAATGAACTTTTAATGAAATTTTTTCCGCAATCTGTTTATAAATTTATAGAAAATAGTTTTGAATATAAAAATAAATTATACTATTTAAATGCATATAATGCAATAAATTATTTTAAATATGATTATAATGAATATAGCAATTTTTTTATAATGACTAATGGATTAAGCTCAATTATTGACACCATGATTAATAAAATTAGTCAAAATAATAATTACAAACTTAAAAAAAATAGTTATGTAAATAATATAATTTATAATAATGAAACTTCAAAATACAATATTTATTATAAACAAAATAATAATACTTATAATATAAGTTGCAAACATTTAATTTGTGCTTTGCCAAAATGCGATTTAATAAAATTTAAAATTTTAAATCCTTATTTGAGAGAATTGAATAGTATTAATGAAATAAGTAAAGTGCGTATTTTTGAAATATATGATAAATCAATTAATGGAGAAATGTGGTTTAAAAATATAAAAAAAACAACAACAAACAATGAATTACAATTTATTATACCAATAAATCCAGAAACAGGATTAATAATGTCTTCTTATAATGAAAATCTCTCAAATAGAGAGAATTATTGGAATAATTTATATAAAAAAGGAGTTAATGTTTTAAAGAAAGAATTACATAAGAAATTAAATCAAGTATTTAGTATTTATAATATAGTTATTCCTGAAAGTAAATATATTAAATTTTATTATTGGAAATCTGGAATTGCATGTTGGAAAAAAAATGTAGATTCGCAATATGTCTCTCAAAAAATATTAAATTTAATGCCTAATTTTTATATTTGTGGAGAGAATTATTCAAATTATCAGGCCTGGTGTGAAGGCGCATTACAGAGTTCAGAAAGTGTTTTAAATAAATTAAAATGTGAATTAAATAAAACAAATTTAGATAAAACACGAAAACTAAGAAAGTAAAAATAATATATATTTTATTATATATAAATGTCTGTAAAAACTCAAGTAAAATTGAGACAAATGTTAAGAGAATTAAAAAAAAAAGGAGATAAATATAGTCCAATTAATCCAATATTTTTAAATAGACAAATAAAATATCATGTTAAAAAATCAAAAGGAAAAAAAAGAAAATTTAACAAAAGAAAAACACTTAAAAAAAGAAAAACATTTAAAAAAAGAAAAACACTTAATAAAAGAAAAACACTTAATAAAAGAAAAACACTTAATAAAAGAAAATAAAAATATAAATTTTATTAATTATTTTATAAATAAAATTTATATTTTTCTTTTTGGAACTTTACGTGTTCCATAACCATTTTTTATACGCGATTTTTTTGCTAATTTTAATGCTTTAGATCCTGATTTACAACCTTCTGCTAATATATTATAATCAACTGCTGCCGCCTTTCCACCACTAATACTAGATGCTAAGCGAGCAATACCCCAACTATGTGGTGTTTGATTTGGTCGTGATCCAGATGAATAGTATGCACCCATACCTTTTTTAATAATTTTATTTAATGCATTAATAGAACAGCCAGTTTTATTTGCTAATTCATTATTAACACTGAGGTTTTGAATATTATAAATTCTCTCAGCATTTAAAATGTGTTGTGATTTTTTAGATTTATATGAATCAACAGGTTTGCGATGAATATAAATACCTTTTTTATATGCTTTTTTTGATTTTTTTAATTGTTTTGCTTGTTTTTTTTTATCTTTCTTTGTAAGACGTTTTGGTAAATATTTTAAAGGTACATTCATTATATAATTTACTTTATTATATATTATTTATAAAATAAAAGTAATAATATATTAAAATTATTTACAAATATTTTTTGTATTTCCAAGATTATATTTTTTATCCATATATTTCATATCTTTTGTTAAATTATTACAACCTTTTTTATCTTTATTTTTTCTATATAAACGTAATACATTAAAACGTGCTTTTTTCATTTGAGCAGCATGTCTTTTATTTTTTTTTGTTTTATATTGATTTATTCCTTCTTCAATTGCTAAAATACGTTTATTTTGTGGATCATATAATTTGTAAATATGTTTTTTATTTTTTTTAGTTAGTTCTCTCAATTTTGGTAAATAATTCCCTCCTTTAAATTCTTTTTTTAACATCATTCTTTTAATTTTAGGATTTATATATTTATAAGTAGCATTTTTAATAACTTTTGGTGCTTTATTGGTTTGTAATGCTTGTAAATATCTATTTTGACAAATACACCAATTGTTTCCAGGTTTAACTACACTATATAAATTATTTCCGCGTTTTGCTGAATAATCTAAAAACTCTTTATTCATTTTTGCACAAATAAGATGATTACCATAATCTCCGTTTACTGGTTTACAATATCCATCTCTCATATATCCAGTTAATGGTTTTAAACTACATATTTTTAGCGTTTTATTGTTTAAATTTTTCATTTATATTATTTATATTTTATAAATATTTAAAATGTATACTTCAGAATCATTTATTTCAGCAATAATATTATTTATATTTGGTATATTTTTTCAGATTAGTCAACCTTACATAAATTTATTTTCATTAACTTTATTGGCATTAGGATTTTCATCAATTAAACATCATAGTAGATTACATACATGGATAATAAATGATAAATGGTTTTTTTTAGATATATTTTGTGTTTTTTTATTTTTTGTAATATATACAATAAATTATTATAAAGAATTTTATTATTTAATTTCAATAATATTAATTATTATTATTTATATTATTAGTAAAATTGTTAATAAAAAATATTGTGCATTAGTTCATTCATTAATTCATTATATTATTATTTTAATATTAATATATTTAATTTACAATAATGTAAAATAATATATTGTATTATATAAAATGAAAGAAAAAATATTAAAATTTGTAAAAGGTCCACCTGGTAAAAAATATACTGCATTTATTCAAGACAAAAAAACTAAAAAAGTAAGAAAAATTCATTTTGGTGCATCTGATTATCCTCAGTTTAAAGATCGCACACCATTAAAATTATATGCACATAAAAATCACTTAACAAGAAAACGAATGCAACGTTATTTTGCTAGACATTCAGGAACAAAAAAAAGAGGTCAAGCAATAGAAATGGAAAAAAAAAAATCAAAAGGCTATTATAATGCTAAAATTTTAAGTCATGTATATTTATGGTAATAATTTTAATTCTTATTTACAACTTTACCCCAGAATGGTTCACTAAGATAAGTTTTTTCAATAACTTCAAATTCTTCATTTTGTTGATCCTTTTCAATTATAACAAATTCTTTATTATTTGGCATTATAAAAATATTTATTTAACACTTTTATAATATAATTTATATAATGTTTATCAATTTTTTTTACCCCATAATTTTTAAATTTAATATACTTATGGTAATATATTAACTAAAAATTGTCCAAATTTTACATCACTTGGAAAATGAAGACCAGCATAAACTCGAGCCATTCCACACTTATTACCTAAATCATATAATAATTCTTTTTTTTCTGGATATTTTTTAGATAATACTTTTGCTAAGTATTGTCCTTGCATGGCATGACCAGATGGAAAAGATGGACTATATGCAGTTGTTGATGGATATTTATTTAAATTAGGATTAGTATCAAATGGACGTTCACGATTAAACAAATATTTAAAAAAAAATATATAATTACTAATTTCTGAGCTAATTTTATGTAAAGTATTTAAATCTTCATTAACATAGTTTTTAAATGCATATACACAAGATTCATCAGTTAATTTTATTAATGCATCCATTTTTGAATCTTTTTTATTTATATAATCTTCAACTTCTTTAACTTCTTCATAATTATTAGGATATAATGGTATTGTGGGTAAATAATCATAATATCTATTACTATTGTATGCAATTGTTACAAAAAAAATAATAATTATAGAAAAAAAATAAATAGGATTTAATTTTTTGATAATATTTTTATTTATATAATTTGTTATACTATTTTTCATACTTTTATATATTATAAATATTTTTAAATATGCATATTATTAAAATCAAGAATAAGATTATCTAAATCAAGCATATCACTCTTTTCATTTTCCATTATAATAATATTTCTAAATTCAGATTCGCATTCACATTCACATTCACATTCACATTCAGATTCACATTCACAATCGTTTAAATATTTATTGTAATAATGAATATTATTATAATAACTATTAAAATCATAATATTCAATATTAAATATTATATTATTGCGATCTTCAAAACTCATATTATTAGTTTAATGCTTTATTATTGTTAATAATATCTATATATATATATATTGCATAATCAATTTTTTTTATACTACCATAATAATATTATTATAATAACTATAAAAATTGATATTATTATTATAATTAATATAATAAATGTTTACAGGAGGTATGTTTATTTATAGATCTGTTGAAACATTACAAGAAAAAAAAGATATAACACTATATTGGGAAAATGTAAGAAAACAAATGGAAAAAATGAGAGACGAATTTGATGAAATACAAGAAAACAAATATAATAATAAAGTGCTAAGAAAAGCACGAAAATATAATTATAAGATTTTATTGGAAGATATTAATAATCGTCCAGAGTTTTTAGAACCAATAAACAAAAAAAATATTAATAAAAAATGATAAATTATATTTATAAATAAATTTTAATTATTATATTTCAATAAATAAAAGCTTAATGTATAATAATAAAATTTATTAAATTATAGATATTATTATTATAAAAATATAATAGATTATAAAAGTTATTTTTCTATTTTGGTTCACAATTGCCTGTTATTTTATTTTTACGAGTTCCATTTGGACATCTTTTTTTTATTTTTTGAGATTCAGCTTTTTCTTGTTTTTCTTTTTTAACTTTTTGAGTTTTCTGTTTTTTAATAGTTGGATCATAAAATTCGCACATTCCAATACTTTTATTTATTCTATATCCTTTTGGACATTTTTTACCAACTAATGGAACACAATGATTTTGTACCTCATCTTGTATATTTCCATCTTTAATATTAGTTTCAACATTAATAGGTTTATTATGTTGATCTTTTGCTGAAGGAAATTTTTCATTTACTATTTTTTTAAGATTATTTTGTGAAATATAACTGGGACTATAAGGTTCTAATTTTCCAACAATAAATTTTTTACAATTATTTACTACTTTAAATTGATCATTATATCTTAATTCAACATTCAAACATGCAATAGGAATATTATAAATTCCATATTTGATATATTCTAAATTAACAAGTTTAAATAATAAATTTCTTGGTAAAAGTATTTCTTTTTCATGTTTATATTTTGTAGTATTTATCATATCAATATATGGAACACCTTTTGCTATTTTTAATTTATATAAACAACATTTTAATCCTCGAGGAATACCAGAAAAACGTAAAGCAATATTAAATCCACTAGTAATAGATATAAAGTTTGGTATTATTTCAGTATCACCAACTCTTGAAAGCTCTTTAAAAGGTAGTTGCATACCTCTAAAATAAATAGTATCTGAATTTTGATTTATAGTAGATGCTTCAATAAAGGCTCTATCTAAATCGTCTTTTTTTTGTTTTACATTTTTAACTGCTTCTTCTAATGTTGATCCATATCTTTTATAATATTGTTTAAAAATAGAAGTTTCAAAATAACTATCTCCTTGTCTTAAATACAAATTTACAGGAGCATCCCATTGAAAACTATAATCAAGAAGTGCTTTTGATAAAATATTTTCAAAATATACATCTTTTTTATATGGAATATTTTTTTTATCTATTTTCATTTCCTTTAAACTTGTTTGTTTGTGTAATGTTTTGAGGCGATCTTTTTCATCTTTTGTAACATTTTTAGGAGTTTTAAAAGATGGTTTTTTAGCTAAACCAAAAATAGATAATTCTAATGATTCTTTAGTTATAAAATATTCATAATTATTATCTAATAGTTTTATTTTAAAAATATTATTTTTTTTAATAAATGGTTTTTCAATATCTTTTAAATTTATTAATAATTTTTTATCTAAATAATAACCAATATTAAAAAATTGTTCTTTTGATTTATGTGTGTTAGTAGTTAGCAATACACCATTTTCTATAATACATTTAAGATATATATTATTTAATGTAGGTGTTTGAATAAAACTTTTTTTAAGACAAAATATTATTTCATTATTTATTGCAGGAGAATTAGTAAAACTAATATTTTTATTTTTATCAAAAATTACTAATATATTATCATCTGTTTCAGATAACCAATCATATATATTTATTTTTTCTAGATATATTGGATCATAACCATACATTTTATTATTTATATATATTAATATTAAAATGGCTGAAAGAAATAAAAAAATTAAATTACTAAAAAGTATATTAAAGAAACAATTAATAATAGAAAGAAAATCTAAATTAGATTTTGAAAAAGAAGTTTTAGAAAAATTTTCTAATTATTTTTTTGCTAATAAGATACAAAAAAAATTTAAAATTAAATTAGATTTAATTAAATTAAATAAAGAAATAAGTGATGTATTATGTAATGATTTATCTCAAACTAAAGATAAATATAGAAGAGGAATATATGACTTATTAGATTTATATAATAAACCTAATTATAATTGTAAAAATAGATTACTTTATTTATATTTTTATTATTGTAAATTTGGAAATAAAGATTTAGGTTATTCTCGAGATTCTACAACTCCTGAATTAATAAAAGAAGTAGTTGATTGTTTATTTTTAAATGTAAGTTTTGCTAGTACAAGATTTAATAAAACTACTTTTAAATTAGTTAAATTTATAAATGCTAATAGAGATGAAAAAATTTATAAAGAACTTATGAAAAGACCAGAGAGTTTAAAAACATTAAAAAACAAACCTGATATGCAACAAGGTAAATTAATATTAAAAAATATTCAGTTAAATGATGCATTTTTTGAACAATGTTATTTTTATAACGTAGATTTTGATTCACTTAATTTATCATCACAAAATAAAATAGCAACTAGATTTTTAAATTGTACTTACAATAAAGGTAATACTTTTTTTCCACAAAATTCGATATTGAATGTAGTTTATGAAACATTATCAGATTCAGAAAAAAAAGAACGTTATTTATTAACAATTAATACTCCTTTAACTATAACAAAAATAGAGAATGGAATTATTGAATATAAAGAAAGTAAACAAGAAATAAAACCAAAAATAATTTATGATAAATGTTTATTTAAAAACCATAATTTTGTTTTACGAGAATTACAAGTAAAAGAAGAAAATATTCAAGACAATACATTATTTATTCAATGTACATTTAATGGATCGAGTTTTAATAATTTAACATTAAAAACATGTATATTCAAAGAATGTAGCTTTATAGATGTAAATTTTGATAAATGTAAATTCATAGATTGTTTGTTTAAAGAGTGTTTATTTGATAAAGTAAAATTTTTAAAGTCTGATTTAGGTAATTTTGGATCAAATGAACTTGATAATTGTGAATTTAATTTAACTGATTTTATTAGAGTTATTTTTCATAATTATATAAATCCAGAAAAGACAACTATAATTAGAAATACTTGTACTTTTAATTCTTGTAAATTTTCAGCATCAGTTTTAGTTAATTTCAAATTTAATTATGATTCAAAATATAAAACTCTTCCAGATTTAGGAGAATCCCGACTTAAAATAACTAAATGCAGATTTACTGAAACAGATTTTCATGGAACTAATTTTGATAATTGTGATTTAGAAGCAACAAATTTTGCTGAAACAGCATTAAGGCCTAATAGTTTTAATTGGTTTGGTAATGTTTTTTATGCAGGATCTCATACAAAACCTATTTATCAAAAACTATATTATGAAGGCAAAAATAAAACTTCTGTTTTTAAAGCTATATTTGAAGATGAATATAATAGTTTTAATGAAGAATTTAATCCTATAAATATGTCAATAAAATTGTCAAGAACGTCTATAAGCCGTACATTAAAAATAACAAAAGAAGAATATCAGCGATATAATAAAATTACACATTTAGAAGAATTATTAACTAAGTTTAAACCTTATGACTATTTTAAAATACCTTTTAATAATGGTACTATAGTAGAAATATTACCATCAGTTTCTATGTTTAATACAACTATAAAAAGTTGTAATTTTCAATCCGCTACTGGACTTGAAGAATTTGATTTTAGTCAAGTAAAAGATGGAAATTTAACTTCAACTGATTTTACAAATGTTAATTTAACAAATACAAAAATGATTAATTGTATATTAATTGGAACAATATTTCAAATAGCTGATATAAATAATATAGATTTTACAGGAAGTAAATTTAATAATAATACTGATTTTACAAATACATTAAATATCGAATATGTTAAAAATAGAAAAGAAAGACAACATGAAATGGGAGGAGGTAATGGTATTTTTTATGTTGAAAATACTGTAAATCTAGATATTAATAGAGAGACGGAGAGAGAATTAGAATTTGGTG
>CEOO01041177.1_pt1 | contig 11509 bp, 9 predicted proteins | sample 530321 | NCBI WGS metagenome assembly CEOO01 (sample SAMEA2619927, study PRJEB7988) | marine metagenome | biome: marine biome (ENVO:00000447); feature: surface water layer (ENVO:00002042); material: "saline water (ENVO:00002010), including plankton (ENVO:xxxxxxxx)" | depth 5 m
ACTTATGATATTACCGATCATCGTATTGACAACTTTGTTGGTAATAACGTATTAACTGATTTTAATCTTTCTGCTTCACCACCTAACAATCAAAGTCTTTTAGTTACCATTGATGGCGTAGTTCAGTCTCCATCTGATACTACTACAACAAGAGATTATGAAGTTATTGGTAGTGTATTAGTATTCAATACACCACCTTCAAATAGCGTTAAGATAGAAGTAAGGCACCTTGGATTTGTTGGTGCGGTATCGAGTAGTGTTACTGGTTTCTATGGAAGAACTGGTAATGTAGGACTGAATACCTCAGATAACATTGAGGTATTAACCGCCAAGATTGGTGCTGGAACTACATTTACTGAAGATCTTGTAGTTCAAGGTGATGCCAGAGTAACTGGTATATTAACTATTGGAACAGGAACTATTGTTCTTGATGGTGACAATAATAATATAAATGTTGGAACAGCACTTACATTATCACACTCTAATGGTGTTTTACTTGGTAGTTCTAATCTTCACACCACTGGTCTTGAGATTCAGGATCTCAATGTAAGTGGAAATTCAACATTCAACGGACCAGTTGATATAAACAGTGATGTTGATATTGACGGACATTTAGAAGTTGATAACATAAATGTTTCTGGTGTATCGACATTCTCTGGTCCTGCTAATTTTGTTAATAATATTTCAATTACAGGTGGTGGTTCATTCTCTAATCATGTCCTTTTCGGTAGTGGAGCGACATTTACTGGAGTAACCACATTTTCAAGTGATGCATTTTTCTCTAATAATGTAAGCATTGCTGGCGTACTTACATATGAGGATGTATCTAACGTCGATGCAATCGGAGTTATTACTGCCAGAAGTGATTTAAGAGTTGGTGGAAATTTCTCCTCTGTTGGTATATCAACTCTTGCTTCCTCTGGTGGAATCACTACAACTGGTGGAGATCTCTTTGTAGGTTCAAACGTATCAGCTGCTGGCACTGTTACTGCTCTTGAATATAGAAAGTCTGATGGTTCATTAGTAAGTGGTTCGATTGGTATACAATCAGCAGGACAACTTATAGGAACAGGCGTTACAACACTTAACTTTATTGGTGTTGGTAATACTTTTGTTTTTAATGAAGCAACAAAAACAATTGATGTAAGTATTTCTGGTGGTGGAGGAGGATCCATCAGTATTAGCACTACGACTCCTGCTGAACCAGAACCTGGTGATCTTTGGTATAGTCCTGATTATGGAAGAATCTTCATATATTATGACGAAAGTGAAGTTGGATATGGCACTGACGCACAGTGGATTGATGCTGCACCATTCAATATGCCACCACCTGATGGTAGAAATTTAACTATTGGTAGAAGGTCTGGCGCTAAAATTATAAGTGTTGTTGGTATAGGACTTTCTATTTTCACTCGCGCTGGTATTGGTACTGCTAGCTTCTAAATAAATCATAAGGTAACGTAGAAAATGGCCAATCAAATCCCCCTGATTTTTAATAATACGGTTAATCAAATTCAAGAGATTCCTGCACTGGATAATCTTGATTTGACTGATTGTGGGATTAGTGGTGTAACTAATATTACTGCGAGCGGAACTGTAACTGCGGGTGACTTCAACACTACATCTGATGAAAAGTTAAAAGATGATGTAAAGATCATAGAAGGATCATTAGATAAAGTAATTCAGATAAACGGAGTTTCATTTAAGTGGAAAGATAATGGTGAAGAGTGTTTGGGTGTTATCGCTCAGAATATTGAAGAAGTATTTCCAGAACTTGTTAAAGAAGGCGAGGATCATAAGACCGTAAATTACAATGGATTGATTGGTGTATTGATTGAAGCAGTAAAAGAACTTTCTGATGAGGTTAAAGAACTCAAAGAAAGATTAGATGAAAAATAATCATCCAATCATAAATACTGATATAAGGGGGTAGTATAATACTGTGGCTTTAAATTTTCCCACCAGTCCAACTGTAGATCAAGTATATCACGATAGCGGTTCTGGTTTCGCTTATAAGTGGAATGGCACAGTATGGCAGAGCCATAACCCATTTAATAAGGTACAGATCAAAAAGATAGATGATATCTCATCTCAATTTGACGGTAATACCACATCATTTAATTTACTTTCATCTGGTAATACTGTATCTGTATCTGCAGAAACTTTGAGAGTAGTTCTTGGTGGTATAGTTCAGGATCCTGGAGTTGATTATACTGCTAATGCTTCTACAATTACATTTACCACTGCACCCTTATCTGGTTTAACTTTTTCTGGAATACTTAATTCAAATCCAGTAACTTTTGAAACATATACTGATGGTTCAATTACACCATCAAAATTATCTTTAGGGAGACCGAATTGGAATACTAGTGGTGATTTTCAAGTTTATGGTGGTTTAACCGCAGGATCAATTGCAGTTAGTGTTGGTGCTACAATCAATGGGTTAACTTACCCAACTGTTGATGGAACTCCTAATCAACTGTTAAAAACAGATGGTGCTGGTAATTTAAGTTTTGGAGATGCTACGGGAGCATTTCTTTCTTCAGTTGTTGGCGACACCACTCCACAACTTGGTGGAAATTTAGATCTTAATGGTAATAGCATTACAGGGACTGGTGGTATTAATTTCACTGGTGACGTTACATTTACAGGAACCACTAATATCACTGGTAATGCAAATATCTCTGGTGTAGTTACAGCAACAGATTTCAATTCATCTTCGGATATACATTTGAAAGAAAATATTAGTGTTATAGATGATCCTCTTTCAAAAATTATGTCTATAACAGGAATATCTTTTGATTGGAAGGACAGTGGTAGATCGTCTGCGGGTGTCATCGCTCAAGATGTTGAAGATATTCTTCCGCAGATTGTAGGTGAATCATCAGATGGAAATAAAACAGTTAACTATAATGGTTTAATCGGACTTTTAGTTGAATCTGTTAAAAGTTTAACCGTTGAGGTAGAGCAACTTAGAGAGGAATTGAGGGAGTATAAATAAATAAAATAGCCGAGTGTATTCACGAAGATGGCAATTAAAGTAGGAGGAGTTACCGTCGTAGATGACGGTAGAAATTTATCTAATATAGCGGGTGGTGCTATTACTGGTATTCAGTCTGGTGGTCAGACTATCGGTGCTGGTGCTACTACTTTAAATTTTACTGGAAGTGGTAACGAACTTACATATAATTCTGGGACAAATACAATTGACATTACTATCGCCGGATCTGGCGGCGGTGGCGGTGGTGGAGGAGGAGGTGCTGCGGGTATTTCCTCTCAAATAGCATACTCTAATTTAGCAAACATCACACAAGACCAACATTTAACTGTAGCAGATACAAATTATTTTGTTGCTGGTCCCATAACTATAAGTAGTGGTGTCAACATTAATGTTGGAACTGGTAGTACCTTTAGAGTTCTCTGAAAAAAATTATTAACTAAGAAAAATGTCAAGAATTAACGTAAACACTATTTCTGGTATTGGTGGAACATTCGTTCAACTTACTAACGGCGCTACTGGAGATGCATCTAAGTTAACATTTCCGCCAACAATAATTGGTTTTTCGCCGGAGGTCATGAGTGATACTTCGCAGATAACCACTAATATTCAATTTACATTCAATCAGAACATTGAATTTTCTGGTGGAACTGGTACAATTGAGTTAAGAACGGGTAGCGCCACTGGAAGTATTGTTGAATCTTATAGTACTGGATCATCCAGTAATCTTTCTCTTAATGCCAATGTTTTGACAATTAATCCTAGTAGTGATCTCACACATGACACTACTTATTATGTGACATTACCATCTGTAGGAATTGCAAATACATTTGGTGCTTTCTATAAAGGTTCTACTACTTATAATTTTAAAACCAAAGTTATTGATGCCTTTGTGACTGGTGGAAACTATGCATTTTCTAAGATTGATAGTAATTCCCCTACAGGATTTTATAGATATCATATTTTTACAGGAACTTCAACATTTACTCTAAGTCATCCTGCTCCTCAATTCCTTGATATGCAGTGGGTTCTCAGTGCTGGTGGAGGATCTGGTGGTCCTGGTTATAGTCCAGGTGGTGCTTGCGGTGGCGGTGGCGGCGCTGGTGGTGTTATAAATGGTTCTGGACCAACCTTTGGTGCTCCTGCTGGAACCTATACAGTAACTATTGGTGCTGGCGCTTCTCGAGCTCCATATAGTGGTCATTCTAAGAATCCAGCATACTATGGAACTCCAAGTTCAATAACAGGTTCACCAGGAACTTTACATACCGTTAATGGTGGTGGATCTGGAGGTTCGTATCCACAAACTCCTTCATATGCTTATGGCAACCCTGGTGGATCTGGTGGAGGTGGTTGTGGTCCTGGTTACAGTTCTTGGCCTACACACCCTAGTTATCCAACTAATGGATATACTTCGTTCTCAGGTGGAAGTGGTATGCCAGGACAAGGACATCAAGGTGGATATGGAACAGCATCTTATAATCCTAACTACGGTCATTACTATACTGCTGGCGGCGGTGGAGGCGCTGGTGGTAATGGTGGTAATTCTGCACGCTCTCCGTGGCCTGGTCCAATATGGCCATCATATCCAAACCACCCAAACTGGAACTCAACTGCTGGAAATGGTGGTTCAGGAAAATCAACGCCAGCGTTTGCGGGACCTATTTTACTAGGTATGGTTCCAGATTCAGCATTTCCCGCTTCTGTTCTTGTTGATACTTATGGAAACGGTCTAGGTCCTACTGGACGCATGGGTGGTGGTGGCGGCGGTGGCGCTGCTTCCCCCGTTCCATTCTCTAGAGCAGGTAATGGAGGTACAGGTGGTGGAGGACACGGTGCTTATGTACGACCCGGACAGTATAATCCTTCACCTTTCCAACCTAGATCACCAGCACCTAGTCCAAATCCCCATCATGCTGAGGATGGAGTTCAATATTTAGGTGGAGGAGGAGGTGGTGGAACTTCACCAAATCCAAGTACTTATAGGATAGGTGGAGGTGGTTCCGGATCATTTATGATTCGTTATGCTGTTAATCAATTATAATTAGGGGGAGAAAATATGTCAGAATTAAATGTATCGGAAATTTCAGGATTGAATAATGAACCAGTTTATTTTGATACTGGGGTCGAAGGAGACGGAAATTTCCTATCATTTTTACCTGAGATTTTAACAGTTACTCCTGCTGCAGGTTTAATTGATGTGGATGTAACAGGTAACATAAGTATTCAGTTCGATCAGGAAATTAAATTTGCTTCCACTCCTGGAACTCTTAATTTGAGATCGGGATCGAAAACTGGATCTGTAATTGAATCTTTTACTACAGGATCTTCTTCAGGTCTTTCCATCTCAAATGATACACTCATAATAAATCCAACGAATTCTTTACCATTTGGAACGAAAGTTTATGTTGACATACCATCAGTTGGTATTGCTAATACCTTTGGTGGAGTGTTTGTTGGAAATAATAATTATCAATTCACCACTCAGTTTGATCAGTTGAACGCTATTGGTGGTAATCATGATTTCACGAGATATGATAATGGATCTCCTACAAATTATTATAAGTACCATGTATTCACAGGAAGTGGAAATTTGGTGATGAATGTACCTAGTGCATCAAATCCAGATTTTTATGTGATGGTTGTTGGTGGCGGTGGTGCTGGGGGTGGTGGTTATAGTCCTGGTTATGCTTCTGGTGGAGGAGGCGGCGGAGGCGGTGTCACTCGCGGAAATCCATCAACTATCAACCCAATACCTGCAGGAACACATGTAGTGACAATTGGTGGTGGAGGTACTAATAATGATCCTAGCTCGCAGGTATATTCTGGATCTCCTTCCAGCATTGGAAATTTAATATCAAGTTTCGGTGGCGGACGTGGAGGTGGATATCCTACATCAAATAGACCGGGTGGATTTGGTGGTAATGGTGGTGGTGGAACAGGTCAACCTTCACCAGGGACTGAATCTAATTATCCTACCGGTCGGGGACATGTAAGCCAGCACACTGGTGGAACCGGAATACCAGGACAAGGAAATCCTGGTGGTTCTGGTGCTGTAGGTTATAATCCAAACTATAGTTGGTATTATTCTGGTGGTGGAGGAGGTGGTGCTGGTGGTCAGGGTGGAACTGGACCTTATCCTACAAGACCTGGACCTACATGGCCTTCTTATCCAAATAGTCCAGTGTGGAATCTTTATGGTGGAGTTGGAGGACCCGGTGTGAGTGTTCCACAATTCCCAGGTCCAATCGTAGGTCCAAGTTCTCCCACAATTCCACCTGAAAGTAGAAATATAATGGGAACTTATGGTGGCGGAGGCGGTGGCGGAGCTCCAAGCACTAGTCCATTTGCTACTGCTGGTAACGGTGGTCCTGGTGGCGGTGGACATGGTGCCTATGTGAGACCGGGTTCTCCCGCTCCCTCTCCATTTCCACAAACATCAGGTAGCAACTACAGTGCTGAGAATGGTTTCGCTAGTCTTGGTGGTGGTGGAGGAGGAGGTACTTCTCCTGCTCCAAGCACTTACACCACAGGTCGTGGTGGATCTGGTATCGTCATGATTAGATATGCAATTCCTTCATCCCTACACAGTTAATATACTATGTCAGAAATAAGAGTAAATACCGTAACTAATAGTTCCGGAGACGGTGTTGTCAAATTACCTAATAGTGCTACAGGAGTTGCAGATGGTTTAAAACTTGCTCCCAGAGTCATCTCTTTTTCTCCTGAGAATTTGGAGGCTGGTGTAGCAATAAGTTCAAATATTGTCATTACATTCGATCAGGATATACAATTTTATGGTACACCTGGAACGGTTGAAATCAGAGAAGAAACTATTGATGGTTCGGTGTATCAGTCATATACAACAGGATCATCTTCAGAACTTTCAATATCTGGTGCTGTCCTTACTATTAATCCAACAATTGATTTGGAAGGAAATGGTAAATATTTTGTAAAATTGCCATCAGTTGGTATTGCAAATACTTATGGTAATTTATTTTCTGGACTTGAAACTTATTCATTTACTACACAAACCGTGCCATTTTCAATGACTGGTGGCAATCATAGTTGGACTAGTGGTGGATATAAGTATCATGTATTTACATCAAGCGGACCATTAGTTGTAAGCTCTCCATCAATTTACGCCACAAATCTCACCATGATGTTAGTTGGTGGCGGTGGCGGTGGTGGAAGTTATCCAGGTAGTGATAGAGCTGGTGGCGGCGGTGGTGGAGGTGGATTAGTTAAAGTTGATGATTTTCGATTGCGTAAAGGTAATTATTCTGTTGCAATTGGTGGTGGTGGTTTAGGTCATAGACCAACATCCAGCAGTTACGGGCAGAAAGGAACCAATTCTTCATTTTCAATAACGGGAGGAGATGATATTCTTGTTGCATATGGCGGCGGAGGGGGTTGTAACACGATCTCAGCCAATAATGAAGATGGTGGATCTGGTGGTGGAGGATATTCGTATCCTGGACCGAGTAGAGGAGAAAAGGCTGGATATGGTTTATTAGGACAGGGAAATCCTGGAGTTAGTTATGGTAATATGGGATTTAATCCTAATAATGAAGGTTATGCTGTAGGAGGTGGCGGTGGTGGTGCCGGATCACCTGGAGGATCATACAATACCCACCAACCTGCACCTGGTCCTTATGGATTTGGTCTTAGAGGTGGAGGTGGTGGATCTGGTAGATCTGTTCCTGAATTTAGATCTCCATATCTTAGTGGTTACGTGCCAACAATACCACCACATTCTCTTAGTGCAATAGGTCCTACAGGTAGATATGCTGGTGGAGGTGGCGGCGGTGCTTCTCCCTCTGGTTATATCCCTAGTAATCCACATACCGGTGGTGTTGGTGGTCAGGGTGGTGGAGGACATGGTGCTACTGTAAATCCATCATATTCAACATTTGGAGGTCCACAAATGTCTCCAACTAGTCCTAATACATATTGGCAAGGTCCAACCAACTGGGCTCAACCCGGATTCCACTGCACAGGTGGCGGTGGTGGTGGTAATCGTGGACCATATAGCAGTTATTATGGTGGTAGTGGTGGTCAGGGAGTCTTTATGATAAGATATTCTGTATAATCTTTCTAAATAACTATACGACAAGAAAAGAAGATGTCTTCAACATTAAGGGTTAATTCTATTACAAACGCTGCTGGTGATGGACCAGTAAATTTTCCTGATGGATTGTCTGGTGATGGTACTAATTTGAGTTTTAGTCCAAAAGTAATTTCATTCAGTCCAGGATCTGGAGAAACTAATGTTCTTACCACTAGAAATATTATTATTTCTTTTGATCAGGATATTAGATTTAGTGGTAGTGGAACCATTGAACTTAGAACAGGATCATCTAGTGGCACTGTTGTAGAGAGTTATGCCATTACGAATGGGTCAGGAGCATCTCAATTAACAATTTCAGGACATCAATTAACAATCAATCCCACTGCAGATTTAAGTCAGTCTACAGTTTATTTTTTGGTAATTCCTAATACTGGAATTACAAATATGGCACAGACCTTGACATATTCAGGAACGAGTTCTTACTCATTCCAGACACTTACTGGTAGTGGATTTTCAGTTTCTGGTGGAAATTATGACTTTATCTTAGCATCACCATCTTCTCCAACTGGATTCTATAAGTATCATATATTTAATGGAACATCTCCATTTACGTTGAGTGCTCCATCAGCATCCGCAACAGATTTTACAATGATGTTGCTTGCTGGTGGTGGTGGAGGAGGAGGATATCCAAGTAGTTATGGTGCAGGTGGTGGTGCTGGTGCAGGTGGATTACTTAAAAAAACTGGTCCGCAGTGGGCTATTGCCGCAGGAACTTATAATATGACAGTTGGTTCTGGTGGCATCGGAATGGGATGGCCTGGGGGTTCTCCTAATACAAATGGTGGTGACACAACTATTACACCACCAAGTCAACCAACAACATATATTGCTAGAGCATATGGTGGTGGTGCTGGTGGTTATGAAGCTAATGCTTATCCACCATACAGAGGAAATCCAGGTGGTTCTGGTGGTGGTACATATTCTAACAGTCAACCACAATCTACTCAACCTACCCACCATCCTGGAGGTATTGGAGTAAGTGGTCAGGGATATCCTGGTGGAGGTAATACGTTTTATTATCCAACCGGATGGGGTCAAGTGTCTGGTGGAGGTGGTGGCGCTGGTGGCGCTGGTCAGAGAGCATATGCTGATGGATCCCAATCACCAACGTCAAATAATTGGTATGCTGGTGATGGTGGTCCAGGTCTTGCTGTTCCTGAATTTCCATTAAGTGTTATTTTTGGACCAGGAGTCATACCGGATAGTGTGATACCTGCAGATACTTTAAACCGTCATAATGGATATTATGCGGGAGGTGGTGGAGGAGCAGGGTCTCCTCCAGGAAGCAATTATAGAGGTCATGGTGGTCAGGGAGGAGGAGGAACTGGATCAGGTCCTCAAAGTCCTACTCATCCAACTTATCCATCTCCAGCAGGGCATCCTAATTCAACCAACTATGCACAGGCTGGTGCTCAGTTACTTGGCGGCGGTGGCGGTGGTGGAAGAAGTTCTACTCCATCATACCGTGCTGGTAATGGTGGTTCGGGTGTCGCTATGATTCGTTACGCAGTTCCTGCAGATTCTTTTTAATAAATAACCAAGAGAGGTATTAAAAAAAAATGGCTCATTTTGCAAAATTAGATTCAAATAATGTTGTCACACAAGTTATTGTTGTGGCAAATGAAGATACTTCTGATGTTAATGGAGTAGAGGATGAAGCAATCGGAATTGCTTTTCTACAAGGTCTTTTCGGTGAAAATACTGTTTGGAAGCAAACCTCTTATAACTCAAGTATTAGAGAAAGATACGCTGGTCCAGGATTTACTTATGATCCTGTTGATGATGTTTTTATTGCACCAGCACCATATAGTAATTGGATTTTGAATTCATCAACACATGAATGGGAAGCACCGATTACAATGCCCCCACTTACATCTGACATGGAATCAAACGGTCAGACATGGGTATGGGATGAAGAAAGTGGTAACTGGAAAGAAAGTGATCCGGTAGTATCACCACCATCAGAATAATATTATTTGACAATATATTATAACTAAACTATAATTTAAATTGAAAAATAGGAGTGTGAAAATTGGCATTTCAAAGTGTGTGGTATTATAGTGATATCCCTGAGGATGTCGTAGATATTTTAGAGAAAGATTTAATTGAAAAGTTTGATGATCAGATGGGCGATTCTCGTCTCATGGGTGATGCATTGAATAAAGATAAGCGCAATTCAAAAAATGCATGGGTTCCATCCTCTCATTGGTTGGGTGGATTCATGTGGCATTATATTGAACGTGCAAATCGTGAAAACTTTTTGTATGATCTCCACTGTATTGATGGTGAGTCTATGCAATACACACAGTATGGACCCGGACAATTTTATGGTTGGCATAATGATTCTGGTCTTGCCTGTCATTATAAACCAGCAAGTGTTGGTAACAGAATGGAAGGCAGAGCACAGGACTTTGTTAACGAGAATACTGAACTAGTTCGCAAGCTGTCATTTGTTCTTCAGCTTTCTGATCCTGATGATTATGAAGGTGGCAATCTTCAATTGCTTGATGAGGGAGGTAAGTCATACTTTGCTCCCAGAAAGCGTGGTTGTATAATTCTTTTTGATTCTCGTACTCAACATCGTGTTCTTCCTGTTAAGTCTGGTCTCCGTAAGTCTATCGTTGGGTGGACTGTTGGTCCTCGTTGGAAGTGAGGTAAATCATGGCAGAACAAATGACTCTTGAGACTCTCCAATATCAGGAGAAGATTAATACCGGAACTTCTTGGACTAATAACGAACAGTTTGAAAAGGATGGATATCTTGTAATAAAAGATTTATGGGATGTTAATGAATTGTATGTTCCTGTCCCAGAAATTAGAGGGCAGATTAACTATTGGGGTAAAAAGAAAGAACAATTTACTCATACACCCCAGGAGGGACAAGTAGAAGGTTCTCTTGCATGTTATACACGTCCACAATATGCTGCTATACATTCTGGAATTCGTGTAAAACTGGAAAAAGTAATCGGTAGAAAGTTGTATAACACTTATTACTATGATCGTTTTTATTTTGCGGGACAAGAACTAACAATCCATGCAGATAGATCTGCTTGTGAAATATCTGTAAGCGTACATATCAGCACTAATCTTGAAGAGTGTTGGCCTTTGTGGATTAAAACTCCTGATACTTATAGTGATAAGAAGAAGACAGAAATTATTGAGAGTGGTGAAAGTCGCTCAGTTTGTTTGAATCCTGGAGATGGTATGATTTACAAGGGATGTGAACGTCCTCATTGGAGGGATAAACTTCCATCTAGACATAGTGGAGATTATATGATTCGTAAATTGAATGAAAAAGATGATACTTTCTATCATCAAGTTTTTTTCCATTATGTTCTTGCTGATGGAAATCGAGCTCATTGTGCTTATGATATGGCGAG
>CEOO01008986.1_pt1 | contig 11505 bp, 9 predicted proteins | sample 530321 | NCBI WGS metagenome assembly CEOO01 (sample SAMEA2619927, study PRJEB7988) | marine metagenome | biome: marine biome (ENVO:00000447); feature: surface water layer (ENVO:00002042); material: "saline water (ENVO:00002010), including plankton (ENVO:xxxxxxxx)" | depth 5 m
AAAAAGACATTCTAGGTATGAGTCTCCAGTGACGCATAGTTGTGCAAATGGAGTAGTGGTGTTGATTCCTAAAAATCCACTTTCATCCAAGCGCATTTGCTCTTCGCCGCTTGTATAGAATTGAATTTTATTATTTCCTGATTCATTTAATGTTATTTTTGCTCCGCTTCCAGCTTGAATGTCAATATCATCTTCTTTGAATCTTATATAGGTATCTTCATCATTTAGATGGTATATGGTATCTCCTACATAGATATCCCCAGTAACCGTTTCGTTGCCATGTATATAGGAGTCTCCTGTTTGAGTGGTATCGCCTATTCTATATAGGTTGCCGCTTTGCCTTCCGAATCCTGTATGAGTAATGTCCCCTAAAAAGCAAGAATCTCCAGAAACATGTAAAGTATATTGCGGGTCAACGCTTTTTCTTTGTTCGTGGAAAGAAACTCCAGAAAAATTAAAATGATTTATTTCCCAGTAATTTCCTGAAATAACTTTTTCTGCAACTAGTCTATAATGAGAATATTTCTCTGGATAAAAATTATCTAATGCAAAAACTGTAGCTTGATTTCCTGTATTATAATCAGAGGCTTGTAATCCAGAAACTTGATGGATAATCGACCAATCTTCGTCGTTATTAGAGGCCACGACTTTTAAATTTTCAGCGCAATGCCCTAGGTCTGAGTGGAATAAAGAAAATGCCCTGTAATTAAATGCTTCCTCAAATGCAATGCCTACCCAAGCACCCCTCATTTCTCTATGAACATAGTCTGGGGTTAGCGAGTGCCCATCTAAAGTCTCTTCTTCTGTGTTGTTTTGCTGAGAAATAGGTATATTTGAATTGTACCACCCAGAAGGTTCGTATATTGGGTATGAAGATATTGATGTTGAGAAATCTGGAGCGCCACTTATAAAATCTAATCCTCCGTTATGTGTCTGGGGATCTATACCTCCTCCAAAGTCATACTCTAGGTAGCCGCTTTGATTATCTGGGTAATCTGAATATACGTCTTTTAAAATTCTTCGATCTGTAAAATGAAGTCCAACTCCGACTTTCTCAAATAAACCAGTTTCTCCAACAAAAATGTTTCCGCTAATATCTCCTGTCTCTGTGATATCAATTATTTCATGCACATAAACTGTATCTTCGAATGTACATGGATCAGCAAAAGTTTTTTCTCCACTTATAAGTTGATCTCCAGTTAAAAATACAACATTCTCTAATATTGAAGATTTTAAATTAGAATATTTTATTTTTTCGTTATGAGATCCAGATTTTGTAATTAAAAATAATACATCTCCATCTTCTTGATTGCTTCCAGTTGGTATAATTGCTCTATGGGGAAACGGCTCTATTTTATTTGAATACAGCTTTAAGTTTTCTGGTAGGTTGGATATTCTGTTGTCTTTATTCATTATCCTAATCTACTTATGCCTGGCTTGCTTGAGGAAGTGTGTATTGTATAATCTTGATTCACCTTAGTACCGAAAATAATTTTATATGAATTATTATTTACACTAGATATTGCGTGCGGAACAATATTGTTTGGCCCTTCTATTGTAACCGAAACAGAGGGCGGTTCATTAAAGCCAAATGGGAAAAATATTTCAACTTCATCAGACTCTTCTTGAACCTGCGTGGAGAATCTTTGTATATTGTATCTATTTGTTGCAGGATCCAAACAGGTAACATGTGGATAGCTTTCGTAATATACTGAATTAACTCCATCATGAAAAGTTGGTTCAAGTGCAATCGTATGAAGGTAGTAATCTCTGTGTGTTAAGATTGTAGGGACTTTTACGTAAAAATCATTTCGTGTTACATTTTCTATAAATACTGGAACAATTACCCCTCCGTTTTTATTTTCTAGGGTTGCGCATATAATTGGTTTTGAGTGGAACTGTTTAGGTAGAAGTATTTTTTGCTTATCTCTGCCGTCGAGAAGCTGAGTTTTAAAAGACATCTTTTCGCTGCGCCCCCCATAAACTCTAGTAAATCCCTGGATACTTTCATCAAAAACAAATATATCCTGTATAAAGGATTTTCCTGTAACTGCAAGCTCTCCCATTGGGGTTGTGTTGTTGATTGAAAACCTACCGCTTTCTGTAAGTCTTGCATGTTCTTTGTTTGATGTAATAAGGGATGTTTTATCTCCAGACCCATCTATGTGAATTTTTGCCGTATTGCCAGCCTCTATCGAAACTGAATCTTCTTGAAAATTAATAAAAGTATCTAAGTCTTGGTAGTGAAAGATATTTTCTTGTGCAAATAAATTTTCAGTAATTGTTTTATCTCCAAAAATTAAAGTATCGCCAATTTGTTTTGATTCTCCTATGCGCAAAAAATCTCCACTTTGTAAAAAATTTCCTGTCTGGGTTACATCGCCAAGAAAACAAGCGTCTCCTGATATGTCTAAAGTATACTCTGGTTCATCCTTTCTCTCAAAAAAGGGGGTTCCTACGCCTAGCTGTTGGAAAAGTCCAGATTCTCCTACGAAAATATTACCGCTAATGTCCCCCTCTAATGTTTTATCTATTATTTCGCTTACATTAGTTCTGCTTAAAAACGTACATGGGTCAGTAAAAGTTTTTGATCCGCTAATATATTGGTCTCCCGTTAAGTATACTACGTTATCAAGGATGGAGCCTTTTACTCTTGAAAATTTAATTTTTTCATTTTGTACTTTTGGCCTAGCAAGGACAAAAAAAGCTTCTTCATCTGCGGGGTTATCATATAAAATTGCGCTACTAGTGAACGCATCAAGATAATTTGAATGTAGCTTTTTTGTTTCGTTTAAATCTGAAATTCTTTTATTGGGCATGGCGAGTCTTTTATTTATACACTTAATAGGCGAAAAGGTGTAATCAGATTAATGGGCTGTACTCCAGTAAGATTTACATATGAAAAATTCGGGGTTTTAGTTACCGATTTTCCTGCATATAAAGAAAACGGTACGACTTCTGGTAATTTGATTAGAGTTCAGGATTTGAGCTATGAATTTCAGCACCCAGCTTTAGATGTAAAGCAAGTTGGGGCCGATGATTTGGTGCAAAGAGATTTCGATTCTCCGATAGTCAGGCAGCCCGAAATCAACTGTAATATAAATTATTTATTTTCAAGCGGAGAAAATGAATCTACCATCGGACTATATACATATTCTGATGCAAGTATATTAAAAAATTATTTTGATGCAGATACAACCGATGATATGAATCTTATTATTGTCGCAGCAAACGAATTAGGTATAAAAGATTTAAATTTTGTTCCAGACAATGAATTTTCAGGTTATCATGTTATTGGTATGGGTAATTGTTTTTTAACTAGATATTCTTATAACGCTCAGGTTGGAGCTCTGCCTGAATCCTCTATTTCTTATGCGGGAAGTAATATGAAATTTGATATTTATGATCCATCTGATGCGCCAACTCTGCCTTCTGTAAAATTAGGGGTTGACAATTTAGCGTCTGAAGAGAAAGTATATTTAAATTCTGAGACTTTTGAGGAAGAACTTGTTGATGGCGCTAACGCTCTTATGCCTGGAGATATGATTATTGAAATATCTAAGGAAGCTGGCAGTCACGGAGGCGCATCTATCGAGAGTGTCTCTGCAGCTATACAGAGCATATCCATAGATGTGCCCATAGAAAGACAGCAAATATATGGCTTTGGCACTAATTATGTTTTTGATAGAAAATTAAAACTTCCAATTATTGGTACTGCCAATATAGATATGATCTTAAGAGAGTATGGTACAGGCCAAATAGAGTCTTTTTTCAGAGAGGGTGCTAGATATGAAATACTCATAAAACATACAGACAGGTATCATCATAGCGGCCAACTAGAGCTAGCTTCTGTTGTGAATAATATTCAAATAGATCATGCGCAACTTAAGTCTCAGTCATTCTCTAATCAAATAGGAGGTCAATCGACGGTATCCTCTTCTTTTAACTTTGGGGTAAGCTCTTCCAAAGGTGTTAGAATTTATAGCACATAACAAAAAGCCCACCTGGAGGTGGGCTTTTTAAAGAGTTTTGTCTTAAATAATATTAAGCAAACTCTCCCGTAATTGTTAAAGCGTTTCTTGAGCCCGAAACCATGAGTCCTCTAGCTAAATCTTCTGGGCCACCGATTTGAGCTGTAAAGGTAAGGTCAACCGTTTTATTATCTCCGATTGACGAACTAAATGATTCTCCTTCTAGTAATGCTCCCTTTACTCTGTATTCAATGGCTTTGTTGCCTGTTCCGTAAGGATTTGGCTCGCGAAGAGTAAAAACTAAATCATGTTCTTCTGTGTCCCATATTAAGTCTGCTACGTTACCTTCTTTAAGGTCAGACATAATAGCACTAACGCTAACAGAAACATTAACTGGATAGTCTACAACACGAGCATATCCATATGGACTTCCGAGTCTATTAAGAACTGATCTAGACAGAGGAACGTCAATTGAGAAGCTTTGAACATGAGCCGAGCCATGAGTATAGTCATATGGTGCATCTGCTCCAGGAAGAGCTTCGAATTCTCCAGCTCTACCATCTGTACCTAAAGATAATGTAATATCTCCTGGACGTAAGCACGACCAGCCTTCTACTTCTGCATCAAGATCAGATGCGCTATCATTAAGTACTCCACTAATTGCTGGTGGGATGCTAAACTCAATTCCGTCTACAGGTATGCCATATTCAGTATTAATCGATGGAACTGCTAACCCTTGGGTTCCTGTATAACTTTTGAGGTTCAATCCGTCAACAGTAACACTTGCTGTGGGCATGGACCCAACCGAAGCCTCGACGGAATAGTTTGAAATATAACCGTTACCCAATGCAATAACAGTCTTCATAGAATCCATGTCTGAGTTATTTACAGCATCATGACCCTCACAGGTTGTTAGTATAAAAAAGTTTGAACCGTCATGCCCAACTGGGTCTCCACACACAAGACCGTCTACGATTTCGTCTGCAAGAGCGCTTTGTTGTCCCAATACATTCATTCCAAGTAATCTTTCATTGATTCCGTTGGTGACGTAGTAGGAAAAATCTAAGGTTACTGTTGGAGGGTCAATAGCAACAGAGTCAATTCTTCCGAGTTGACCAAATTGGTTGACGTCTTGCCTATTAATAGAAAAGCTATAATTTGCGCTCTGTACCCTGCGCAACTGCTGAACTCCTGTTCTAATAGAATCTCCCTCTGCTACAGCTAGTGCGTGGGTTGCGTGGGTTTTATAATCTGCTCTGGTATTCCAGTCGCTAGAAGTGCTAAAGTGGTGGCCAGTCGCATCAACTGTACCAACGTAAAGCGCTTCACTCTGATAAATTACTCGTGCTCTGTGTGTGTCTGACATATATATAATGGGTTAAGTTCTTCCTTTATTACATTTTTTATTTTAAAAAGGGAATTATGATCGTGGAAATCTTAAATTTGTAACTTCGAAATCAATAAATCCTACAAACAAAGTTGGGTCTATATTTTTATTTATTCTATCACTTAGTTTAGAAACTCTGGCATCTTCTATATGGAAGTATTGTTGTTTTGCATTCGATGAAAGTTCTTTATAATTAAATCCTGTGACATCCCCGAATTCATTCATGGGATAATCTTCAAAACTTAATTTAGTATAAACTTCATTTTTTGAATCATTAAAAATAGATAATGCTCCATCAAGTTGATATGTATTTTCTGCGAAAACAACGCATCTTATATTAGTCGATGTTTTATCTTCTCCTCCGAAAGCGTAAGGTTCGTTCTCTGACGTTTCAGAGTTTACGAAAATAGCTGGTATAACTTGTTTGTAAGGAGCGATGCCTGCAAGATCTTGTTTAAACCTGTCATTAGTATCGAATTTGCTGTCTATTATTAATTGCTCTTCGGTTTGATTTGTTATATAAAAATTAAAATCTTTTACTGCATATGTTGCCTCGAGTCCATTTTTATCGCTACCAAAAGAACTATCTAAGATTGCTCGGCCATTATCAAAATCTAATTTTAATCCATTTGACCCTCTTCCGATAAAAGTTCCGTTATCATTGATTCCCGATGGAATATTGGCACCCTCAATACTGCTATCAAAGACCCATTGCTTGTGTGGGCTGCTATAGCTTACTAATCCCGTGCTTAGTCTGTCGTCACTTGTATTTGCGTAAAGCGTGGATGTATAATTTGTATAAGCTTCACCTTTTCTGAGCAAAAAATTGTCAGCCCATAACATGAAACTAGTTGTTACTTCGTGTTGGAATTGCGGTTTCATATTTAAAAATTACGCGCAGAAATTCTTTGCGCACTACTAATATTATTTAAATTGTTTTCAAATTCTTCTAGTATGGGTTTGATATAATCCTTTTTTAATCTAGCCCCAGATCGATTTCCTCCTTGTATACCCTCTGTGGATCGACTGCTTTTAGCATCAACATACATATATTGACCTAGGTTTGGAATGCCGCGACCCTCTAGCTCTCTTAACCAGCTTGAGCCGCTGGCCCAAGGCATTGGGGTAATTTTATAAAGATCATTTATTGATGCTATATTTACTCCATAAGCCCAAGTTAAGCCCGACCGCATTACTTTTCTTTGTTTGATTAAAATATTAGCTTTTACTAGCAACCTTTCTATTGGCGAGATTGGATCAAAGCCAGACTCGAAGCCTATAAATCCAAAAAGGTTTCCTTCTCTTAATCCTCCGCTGTAATTTGGCGCACCTTCTCCAACTTTTAATTCTCTTGTAATTGGATGCTCTCTAAAATCATTCAATAATTTTTGATGAGCTACTTTAAATTGTTTTTCTATTAAAACACGAATTTGTAAATTTAAATCTTTATCTGATCTAAGTTGTTTTTGTATACTGCTTTTAACAGATCTGTCTTTTAATCTAGACATGTGACTCTAATGGTCTAAGATATAATGTATAAAATTGAACAACATCAAAAAGACCGTGAGCTCTTGGGTCCGATTCTACCCTAAACATTCTGCCGTCAAACTCAATTCTTTTAGCCTCTTTTATATAATCGTAGTCTTCTATTTTTAATTTTATTCTAACCAAGCTACTTCCGTCAGGCCTATCAATTTTCATTTGAGAGTCTACCTCTCCAAAGTTTTCAAGACTTCTGTCTGTATCGTATCTTATTCTTGCTTTAAAAATTTTTTTAACAGGCACATTTTCAACGCTTTCGTTTGTTGCTCCTCCAGTATTATATAAATAGTTATAATTTGGGTTGGTGCTTATAATTACTTTCTGAGCTTCTTTATAAACAACGATGTCTCTCCCAAATGTATCATGAAGATCAAGTAAATGCGCTGCAATTGTAGCCCTATCTGTAGATGATAAAAATTCTGCCATAGTTAACTTTACACTAAAGTATATTTTTTGTGTATTACCTTTATAGGTATAAGGTTTATGGACGCAGAAGGTATTTTCAAAAAGTCCTATCAAAGGAGTACGGTTTCCCTTTTTAAGGGTTTCCTCGTTATGCTTGAGGACTTGCATAATGAGCATCAGATTCATTTCGAAAAATTGAAGAGGAATCTGCCTGAAGGTTGTGAACCTATTATCGATCAAGCTAATTACTTCGATGAAGAGAAGTTGCAGTATTTAAGGAAAAGAACTTTAGATATTGGCAACGAAACTATTAGAAATATCGAAAACGAATTAGATAATTATACTATAGGATTTACATTTAAATAATAATATTATGGCAGACTCAGCAACAGTAGCAAAAACTCCAACAATGGATGACACTCGCAAAAAACTTCGCGAGATCTATAGCTTTACTTTCGAGAAAAAAGAGAAGGTTAAGAAAACAGAAACAAAAGAGATTAAAAATGAAGAGACAGGAGAAAGCGAAGAAGTTTCTGTCACAAAAGAAGTTGAGGAAGCAGTTCCTTATAGGTTGGTTATGAAGCAACCTACTCGCAGGCAAATCGAAGACGCGGAACTAGAGTTCAGTGTTGAGATGAGCAAATGCGTCAAGAAAGGAATTTTAACTAAAGCTATGCTCGCAAAAAAATATAGCGATACAGGGGGATTATTGCCCGAAGAAGACGCTAAAGCTTTAACAAAAATGTATGTCAAGTATGGAGAGCTCGCTCAAGAAAGCGAGCGCATTAGAATCAAAAGTAAAATTTCAGAAGAAAATGAAAAAAGACTTAACTCAATTTCAGAGGAGATTACGGAGCTTAGAAGAAATATTGTTGATGTAGAAACTTCTTACTCTAATTTATTTAATCATACTGCGGATGTCCGAGCAGAAAATAAAGTTATTCAATGGTATATCCTTCATTTAACTTATACCCAAAAAGAAGATAGTGATGAGTTGGTTCCTTTATTTGCAGGTAACGATTTCGAACAAAAGCTCGAAAGGTATTATGAGCTTGAAGAGGAAGGCGACGAACTTTATGATATCGTTGGCGGCAAAGTAGCTGCTTTATATAGTTTTTGGTATTACAGCTCTGGCGCAGTATCTAACGCTGATTTTAAAAAGTTAGACGAAGATATCGAAGAAGGTAAGGTTTAGTATGCGTGGAAACTGTAGCGCGCAGAAAAATATTTAGAGACATAGTTCGTGGGTATTCCACGGCTATAATCGAAGAAGATTTTGTCTTTATTAAACATATGACCCCTCATGACCAGGTTGAACTGGAGGAGGTAGAGCAAAAGTATTTTAAAATCGCCGAGAAAAGAGGCGTCCCTACTGAAAAGGATATGATGGATTTTCTCATACAGGAGGGCGAATGGAGCGATTCTAAAGATAAAGAGATTGAAAAGAAGAAAATGTTTCTTGAGAGCTTAAAAACCGCAAGAAACAAAATGGTTCTTAAGAGCGCAATAGATAAACAATCTGAGCTAATACAAAAAGAACAAAACGCTCTAAACGAATTGGAAACTCACAAGGCATCGCTTATTGGCAATACTTGTGAAAAATATGCAAAAGATCGTATGAATGATTTTTATATGATTAAAAGTTTTTACAAAGATAAGGATTTAAAAGAAATATTATTTAGTGAAGAAGTATATGATGAATTAGAAGATCGTGATATTAAAAAATATATATTTAATTATAATGAAATTTTTAGCGGCTTCACTGAAGAAAGTATACAATATACAATATTAGAAGAATTTTATAGTCCATATTTAAGTTTTGCTGAAGATAGTATGCAATTTTATGGAAAACCATTTTGTGCATTAACATATAATCAAATAAGATTAATTGTTTATACTAGAGTAATAAAAAATATATTTGATACAAATGAAAATATACCAGAGAGTATAAGAAAAGATCCTGCTAAATTATTAGAGTTTGGAAGCAGTTCAAAAGAAGAAAGAGATAAAGCGAAAGATAAACTATCTCAAGGAGCCGCAGGAACCCTTGTTGGAGCAAAAGATGAAGACTACGAGTACCTAGGAATCGAAAAACCAAAGGGCGGGGTTAGCTTGCATGAAGAAGCTAAGAAAAAAGGCGGCACTTTAAATATGCAAGATTTAATGAAATTGCATGGAGTAGAATAATATTTAGTGTATATTTACCTTAATAAGGAATAAGGTAATATGGCTATTAATCTTGACGTACACGGTAATACACAACCTCTTGAGGCGGCGGTTCAGTCTGCCATAAATAGAATACGGCGCCAACCGATTAAAATATCGGTTGATGATAAAGGTGCAACACAGCCTTTAGGAAACATGAAGAGAGCTGCTGATGAATTCAGTAAATCTATGGAGGCCGCTAATGCTCGTATTATAGCTTTCGGTGCGTCTATGGCGATTATAAATGGTGTTGCAGATGCATTTAAGGGTATGGTAAAAAATATGGTTGAAGTCGAAAAAGCTCTTGCAGACATTAATGTTGTTATGGGCTTGAGCGCTAGGAATCTAGATGATTTTAGCGATGGCTTATTTAAAGTTGCCAAAGAAACTGGTGCGGCATTTAAAATCGCTGCTGATGCAGCAACAGAGTATGCTCGTCAAGGCTTAAACGTAGAAGAATCTTTAAAACGCACGAAAGACGCGCTTATTCTAACTCGATTAACGGGAATGGATTCTGCAGAAGCAGTTAAATCTTTAACTGCCGCAATGAATACTTATGGTAGTGAAATTAAAGATACTACTCAATTAGTAAGTAAATTTGCCGCAGTTGACGTTAAGTTTGCGGTTAGCGCAGAAGATTTTGCTGACGCTATAGCCAGAACTGGTGCAGCTGCAAAAGGCGCTGGAGTTGATATTGATGAACTTATCGGTTTAGTTACTGCTGCACAGCAACAAACTGCTCGAGGCGGTAAAGTTATTGGTAACTCCTTTAAAACAATTTTTACTCGTATCGGAAGAACTGATACATTAAATCAATTAGAAAATCTAGGTATTGCAGTTAGGGATATTGAAGGCAAAACTCTTGGAGCCAAAAGAATACTTACTGATTTAGCTAATACATTTGATCATTTATCTGAAGCTCAAAAAGCTCAAATTGCGCAAACTGTAGGTGGCGTTTTCCAAATCAACGTTTTGAAAGCTGTTCTTGGTGATGCTGCAAAACAAAATGGTATTCTTGCAAATGCAACTCAAATTTCTGCTGGAGCAACGACAGAAGCTATCGATAAGAACGAACAATTGCGTCAGACAATGGCTGCAATGGCAACCGAAACTGGGCTAGCTATTAAAGAAGTCTCCGCTCAAATCGGAGAAATTATGCTTGCTCCAGGAATAGAAAAAATTCTGAGCATAGTTAAAAGCGGCGCAGAGGGCTTATCTGGCCTGCTTGGAGATGGAGAAGATAGCGGCAGTAAATTTGCAAGTGGCTTTTTAAAAGGTATGGGCAATGTGATTAGCGGCCCAGGACTTGTTGTAATGACCGCTGTTTTTGGAAAGCTATTCTTAAAAGCTGCAAGTTTCGCTAAAGAAAGTTTAACTTCATTGATTGGTGTGACCAGTGAAGCCCAGAAACAAAAGGCAATCCAAACATCTCTTGTAGGCTTATTTGGTAGAAGTTCTGAGTTGAGTAAGGAAATGTTGCGTACAGATATTTCTAGGACAGAAAAAGAAAAAATTATTCTTGGTCTGTTAAAAATGCAAGTGTCTGAAGCGAAAGCTTTGGATTCTATAGCAAAAAGCACTGCATCAACTTTGTACTCAAAAGGATTTGGAGCTAATCTAGCTCCCCGCAGAGGAAGAGCTTACGGTCATATACCGAATTTCGCAAATCCAGAAAGAGAGCAAGCCGCTCGTGGTGGATATGCTGCAGGAAGTATTCGATCAATGAATATGCCTGGCGAAGGATCTGTGATTTATAATAGCGCAGAAAAAGTAAAAACATTTTCAGGATTAAATCAACCAGCAATAATGCCTCCTTTATCTAGTAAAGCAGGTAAAAATTATCAACAAGCTTTTGTAGGTATGCATGGATTTGATCCGTACGCAGCTAAAGGATACATTCCGAACTTTAATTCAAATTTAATTGATGCTAGACATGTGGCAACAATGCTGATTCCCTTTGAAGGGTTTGGTAGAAAAATGTCTGGAGCAGGTAAA
>CEOO01018729.1_pt1 | contig 11457 bp, 13 predicted proteins | sample 530321 | NCBI WGS metagenome assembly CEOO01 (sample SAMEA2619927, study PRJEB7988) | marine metagenome | biome: marine biome (ENVO:00000447); feature: surface water layer (ENVO:00002042); material: "saline water (ENVO:00002010), including plankton (ENVO:xxxxxxxx)" | depth 5 m
TCTCCGCTGGAAGTATTTCTATCAACTGATGAAATTTTAATGGACGGCTCTACCTTAGACTCAGTGTTGGTTGCCTCGTAATTGAATGAAGAAGTATCAGTTTTTTCATTACCAGTCCTTCGGCCTAAAACACTTCTGAGTCTCAAAAGCACGAGACCTGCAAGAACAGCCAAAATTAGTATGTCTAGATATTGAAAAGCTTCGTTCATATATTTTATTATAGTGTAATATATGTAACTACTAAAATTAAAGTTTCAATAAGAAATAAGTAACAAATGATCTATTTATTGTTAATTTTCATAGTATTACCAATCATTGAAATATCATTATTTATTCAATTTGGAGATGCATTAGGGACTGTAAACACAATATTGTTAATTTTTTTAACTGCGGGAATAGGCGTGTATTTGGTAAGACAGCAAGGATTTAATACTTTACGAAAAATGCAAAAAGAGATCCAAAATCAAGAGTTACCAGTTCGAAGTTTATTCGATGGCTTTGTAATACTGATCTCGGGCATTTTACTATTAATACCTGGTTTTTTTACTGACGCAATTGGGTTCATGGGATTGATCCCAATTACAAGATTTTTTATTGGCAAAACATTAATCAGCTTATTCATTAAAAATAGATCTAATTTTGCATATAAATCAAAACAAGATATAAATGATCCTATTGAAGGCGAATTTGAAGAAGTGGATAACAAGGACGAGAATTAATGGACGTACAAGCAAAAATTATAACCCAGTTTGTTAGAGATTTATCTTTTGAAAATCCCCAAGGTCCCATGTCATTTCGAGCTCAAACTGAGAAACCAGAAATAAAAGCAAACATAGATGTAAAAGCAACTAATCAAAAAGATACTAATGTTTTCGAAATTGAACTAAATATCAACATTGCAGCAATACAAAATGAAAAAAGTGTATATCTAATCGATTTAAAATATGTGGGCATTTTTGAAATTGAAAATCTTACAGACGATATTAGAGAACCGTATTTGTTGGTTGAGTGTCCAAGATTAATTTTTCCATTTGCTAGAAGAATAATCTATGATCTGCATGCAGATGGTGGTTTGCCACCATTGCTACTAGACCCTGTTAACTTTGCAAAATTGTATCAACAAAAAAAAGAGGCAAAAGAAGAGTCAATTAATTAGAATTAATTTTTTTCCAAATAGCTTTTGGACCAAGGGTTTCAACAAAGTCTTTATGCAATTCTTCTTCCTCTTTTGAAAGACGCATTGGTAATTCTCTATTCTTAAATTTTGATACATCAAATTCAGTGTCATTTTCAAAAGTTTTGGTATCAATATTTAAATCTAGTGTTGGTTCTTTTTTATCTAGTAATTCAATATAAACTTTTGATAAAAGTTCTGTATCCAATATAGCTGAGTGCTTTTCTCTGGCCGCAATATTAATATTATATCGTTTACACAAAGCATCTAAGGAAACACTCTGTCCAGGAAATTTTTCACGCGCGATTTCTACTGTATCTATAGTTTTATTAGTTAATTTGTCTTTTTCACAATTAGATAATTCATAATTTAAAAACCCTATATCAAAATCTACATTATGCGCAATGATTGGTGAGTCAGAAACAAACTCTAAAAATTCATCAGCTATCTTTCTAAAAATTTTCTTATCGCTTAAAAAATCAATAGTCAAACCATGGATATCTGTTGACTGTTGAGGAACGTCCCTTTCAGGATTTATATATTTATGAAATGTTTTTCCAGTTGGTAAAAAATCTATAATTTCTATAGCCGCAATTTCAATGACTTTATGCCCTTCACTGGGGTTAAGACCTGTGGTTTCAGTATCTAATATGATTTCTCTCATTTGTTATAATAATCATTCCATGCTTTAGGCTCAAGAAGAACTAATTTACCAGCTATGTTTTCAACTTCTTTTCTCGTTGAGTCCATATTATTATTTGTCGAAATAACATAATCTGCTCTTTCACATTTTTCTTGATCAGGCATTTGTTGCGCTAATATTTGTTCAAATAGATCTGCATCTAATCCACGTTCATTTATAACCCTTTGATACTGAGTTTCTTTAGAAGCTGTTACAACAACAGAGACATCAACGTACTTTTCGCCACCAGTTTCAAATAAAAGGGGGATATCTAAAATACATCCTATGCGTTCTTTCTCTATCATTTGTTTTATAAATGATATTTGATATTGACGAGTTGCAGGATGAATAATGGACTCAAGTTCTTTAAATCTCTTTGGGTTTTTGCTTAATTCGTTTTTTAAAACATCCCTACTGACTTTGCCATCAACTTTCGATCCTGGAAACGACTGCTCAATTTTATTTATTATAATCTCATCATTTTCATAAATGTAATGAACTGTGTCATCTGCATTGTAGACAGCAAATTTATAATCTTTAAACATTGATGCGGTTGTTGACTTACCCATACCAATTGAACCAGTTAAACCCACGAGCAACATTATTATTCCAAACTTTTTATTAATTGATCAGAAATTTGTGGCTCAATACCATGCCAGATTTTAAATGATGCTGCAGCTTGAAGAATTAACATTTGTAATCCGTTCTGAACTTGATGACCTTTTTGCTCTGCATCTATTAGAAATTGTGTTCTCTTTGGATTATAAATTAAATCATAAACAAAAGAGTTTTCTTTTAATAAGTTAAAATCCACAAGAGTATTATTTGTTCCCCCAATACCAAGGCTGGTTGTATTAATAACGAAATCAATTTCTTTTAATATCGAGGGGATATCTTGTAGTGAACAAATATCAAAGTTGATATTAAGGCTGTTTTTGATTTTTTCACTTTTGTGCTCTGTTCTGTTTGCGTTAACAACATTCGCTCCCATCAACTGTAGTTGATAAATAATAGATCGTGCTGAACCTCCCGCTCCAATCACTAGTACTTTTTTATTTTCAATGTACTTAACTTGATTGTTTGATGATATAGAATTTTTAAAGCCTATTGGATCTGTATTATCTCCAATAATTTTATTTTCACTAAATGTAATGGTGTTTACAGCTTGTAGTTTTTCAGCCATGGGGGAATTTTGATCACACAATTCAAAAGCTAATTCTTTGTGAGGTACGGTAACATTTAATCCTTTATAGTTTTCAGCCATACATTTATCTAGAAAACTTTTCACATCTTCTTTGTTTAAAGATATCTTTTTATACTCACCAACCTCAATTCCATTTTCTTTAATCCAAAAATTATGAATCTTTGGAGAAACGCTATGTTCGATAGGTTGGCCAATAACTGCTGTATGATTACTCATTATTTAAAATTAAATCATGTTGTCTTAAAAAATTTATTAATGGAATAACAGATAGTCCTTGTATTGAAAAAAAATCACCATCAATCTTTTCGAATAATTTTATTCCTTCTTGTTCAATGGCGTAAACGCCTACTAGATTTAAAATAGATTTATCAACTTCGTTCAGATAGTTATCTATTTCATTTGTAGTTAAAGATCTCATCACGAGTATAGATTTATCAAGATGTCTCCAGATAATATTTTTATTTTGTGCAATCACCGTCGATGTTATCAGGCTGTGTTTTTTGCCACTTAGTTCTATAAGTTGTGATTTTGCTTCATCTAAGTCTCTAGCTTTATTAAATAGCTTGCCTTCTAAATCTAAAACCTGGTCTGAACCAATAACTAGATCTTCTTTGTTTTCTGGATTTGGTTGTGTTGCTTTGAGTTCTGATAGTTTAACAGCAATTTCTGTTGGTGATTGATTTTGAAGAGAAATTTTAACCTCGTCCTCATCAACGCCATGATCTATTCTAGAAAAACTAATTTTTGCGTTTTTAAGCAGTTTTCCTCTGGTTTCACTTTTTGATGCAAGATGTATATTCATGTTAATAAAATATTAGTATCTTTATATATGTTGTTTACATTTCTTTATAAATGTTAATTGTCTTGTTTTTTATATAAATAATCTATTTTTATTAGATGTTTAGGTGGGGGTTATACACCTGTGGGCTTTCCCACAATTATTATCAACAAGTGTGAATATTTTGTTTTTATCTTGTTTTTATGGGTTTTTTAGGGTTTTTTAGTGTGGATAAAAAAATGAAGAAACAAGTTAATCACAAACAAACAGGCACAACTACAACTACTACCTTATATATATATTTATGAGTATTTTATTGGATAACCTTAGAGGAGACAAAACAAAGAACACACCTGTTTGGCTTATGAGACAAGCAGGAAGACATTTACCCGAATACATTGAGATTAAAAAAAAGCACAAGAATTTGTTAAGTATGTTCCTAGATACCCAAACAATTGTTGAGGTTACTTTGCAACCTGTACAACGGTATAGTTTAGACGCATCAATTCTATTCTCAGATATTTTAATTATACCCTATTTAATGGGAAGCCAGATATCATTTGGTGAAAGTAGCGGACCATTAGTTGAATTTGATAAATCGAGTAAAGTAGATATAAAGAAAGCAGAACCAATATATAACGCAATAAAAAAAATTAGAGATACAAGTAACCAACCTCTCATCGGTTTTTCGGGAGGGGTATGGTCTACTATTTATTATTGTTTGTTTGATCGTGAAACAAGAAGAGGTTTTGATAAAAAACTAATTACACAAAAAGAAAAAGAAATAAACAATCTTGTTCCGATATTTACAGATTTAATTATTGAACATGCAGCTAATCAAATCAAATCAGGTACTGATGTTTTTCAATTATTTGAATCTTGGTCTGGATTGTTAAATGATGAGCAGTTTGAAACCTGGTGTCTGGATCCTGCAAAAAAAATATTTTCTGCATTAAAAGAACTTGGATCATATAATATAGGATTCCCAAGAGAGGCATCACTAATGAATTATATACGCTATTCAAACATTAAACACCTAGACTGCATATCATTAGATACTCAATTTGATCTTCATAAACTAACCTCACTTAATCAAAACTTGTGCTTTCAAGGAAACCTGAATCCTGAAATTCTTTTAATGGGCGGGGATAATCTTAACAAAGAAGTTGAGAATATTTTACTTGCCTTTAAAAATAAGCCACATATTTTTAACCTCGGTCATGGTGTTTTGCCAAAAACACCAATAGATAACGTTAAACAACTAATTAATAAAATCAGGGGTAATCCATAATTATATAATGAAGTTTATAGGTGAAGATAGTTTCAAGCACGAAAACCCAAAAAAGATTGGTGTTATTTTATGTAATCTTGGAACACCAGATAGTTATCGCGCCAGTGACGTTGGCCGGTTTCTAAAAGAGTTTTTATCGGATGGTAGGGTTGTAGAAATACCAAAGATTATTTGGTGGTTTATTCTTAATTTAATTATCGTGCCAATCCGATCTCAGAAATCAGCAAAGTTATATAAATCAATCTGGACAGAGGATGGTTCACCACTTCTAACTTACTCAAGTAAAATTGTTGAAAAAATTAAAAAAACCGCACCCAAAAACTTTGAAATTGAGCTTGCTATGCGATATGGCAAACCAAAAATGGAAGAGATGCTTCTTTCCCTCAAAAACAAAAACTGTCAAAGTCTTTTAGTTTTACCAATGTTTCCTCAGTACTCAGGAACAACTACAGGGAGTATTTTTGACGAAGTTTCAAGAGTATTATCTAAATGGAGATGGGTTCCCAAACTGAATTTTGTAAACGGTTATCATGATGACGAGGGTTATATTTTAGCACTAGCTCAGTCACTACGAGAAAGAATTAAAAATAAGTCACCAGATAAAATTGTTTTTACATATCATGGAATTCCTAAAAGAAATTTTGACTTAGGAGATCCTTATTATTGTTTTTGTCAAAAAACTACGAGACTAGTTGCAGAAAAACTTAAACTCAAAGAAGACCAATATATGACTACCTTTCAATCTCGCTTTGGTAGAGCTGAGTGGTTAAAGCCTTATACAAGTGAAACAATGGAGGAGCTCCCATCTTTAGGTGTAAAAAATATCCTTGTTATAGCCCCAGCTTTTAGTGTTGATTGTTTAGAGACCATCGAAGAAATCGATGAGGAAAATAAAGAAATTTTCTTGAAGGCTGGAGGCAATGATTTTGAATATGTTCCGTGTTTGAATGATAGCGAGGGTCACATTGAGTGCTTTAATAAAATTATTGAAAAGCACACAGAAACACTTGAATAAATAAAATGAAAAGCTGTCTAATTATATTTTCGACAACTGATGGTCATACAAAAAAAATTTGTGAACGGATATTTAATATCTTAATTGAAACGCATAAAATAAAAATTCTTGATCTTTCAGGTGCACACTTTGAAGATTTATCTAGTTATAATATAATTATAGTTGGAGCAAGTATTAGGTACGGAAAACACAAAAAAGAATTATACGAATTTATTAGAACAAATCGTAGAATCTTAGAAAATACAGAAACTTGTTTTTTTAGTGTTAATGCAGTAGCGAGAAAATCTGAAAAAAACTCACCATCGACTAATCCTTATATGAAAAAATTCTTAAAGCAATCAGGTTGGATACCTGATCATACGGAGGTGTTTGCTGGGGAGATAGATTACAAAAAATATAAATTTTTTGATAAACATATAATTAGATTTATAATGTGGCTTACCGGCGGTCCAACGGATATATCTAGAAAATATGATTTTACAAACTGGGATAATGTCCAATTATTTGCTGATCGATTAATAAATAAATAACAAAAGCAAAAAATTTTATGAATTTTTTACTTATTAATCAATTATTTAACGAAAATACATGAAATCAGACTATTGAGAAATTCATTTTAGCCTTGCGAAAGGTGTGATTTTAAATTAATACTGCTTCACCTACGACACTATTTCCTTAAAAATTTACCTCAAATATAACTATAAGAAAAATATAAACTATGAATCTCAAATTAAGAGAACTAAAAAGAAAAACTCCAAAAGAACTACTTGAATATGCCGAAGAGCTTGGTGTGGAAAATGCCAGCTCTATGCGTACTCAGGACATGTTGTTCTCGATATTAAAAAACCTTGCTTCAGATAAAAAAGAAATTGATGGTGAAGGTGTTTTAGAAGTATTACAAGATGGTTTTGGATTTTTAAGATCTATGGAAGCAAACTATCTTCCAGGTCCAGATGATATTTATGTAAGTCCAAGTCAAATTAAAAGATTTTCTTTGCGTTCTGGAGATACAGTAGAGGGCCCAATTCGTGCGCCAAAAGATGGAGAACGATACTTTGCATTGCTTAAGGTTGATAAGATTAATTACGAAGGTAATGAAAAAAGTAAAAATAAAATTAATTTTGATAACTTAACACCACTTTATCCAGATCAACAAATTAAGTTAGAAACAGAAAAACCATCAAAGGATGCAAGTGCAAGAGTTATAGATCTTGTCTCTCCAATTGGTAAAGGTCAGAGAGCTTTAATTGTTTCTCCTCCAAGAACTGGAAAAACTGTATTACTTCAAAATATTGCTCACTCAATAACTGAAAACCATCCAGAATGTTATTTAATGGTATTACTTATTGATGAAAGACCAGAAGAAGTTACCGATATGCAGCGATCTGTAAAAGGTGAAGTTGTAAGTTCAACCTTTGATGAACCTGCATCAAGACACGTACAAGTTGCCGAGATGGTTATTGAAAAAGCAAAAAGATTAGTAGAACACAAAAAAGATGTTGTCATATTATTGGACTCGATTACTCGTTTAGGTCGAGCATATAACACAGTTGTACCAAGTTCAGGAAAGGTCTTAACTGGTGGTGTTGATGCAAATGCACTTCAACGACCAAAAAGATTCTTTGGAGCCGCAAGAAATATAGAGGATGGTGGATCTCTTACAATTATATCTACAGCTTTAATTGATACAGGTAGTAGGATGGATGAAGTAATTTTTGAGGAATTTAAAGGAACAGGTAACTCAGAAATTATTCTCGATAGAAAAGTTGCTGACAAAAGAACATATCCTGCAATTGATATTACTAAGTCTGGCACAAGAAAAGAAGAGATACTATTAGCCCCTGATGATCTGCAGAAAATGTACGTTCTTAGAAGGATTCTTAATCCAATGGGAACGATGGACTCTATTGAGTTTTTATTGAGTAAACTTAAAGATACCAAGAGCAATGCTGAATTTTTTCAATCAATGAATAAATCAAATTAAGCTCTAACCCTCCGTATTCAATAAAACTTTAACTTCATAATCATTGTTAATTTTATTCAAGCCCTCAAGGTTTTGGAGATTAATAATAAAAAAGAAGCAGATTTTTGATGGTATAAATTTGTTGATTAATTTTGCTGATGCCAATGCAGTTCCACCAGTAGCTATTAAATCATCGACAATTAAAATTTTATCTTTTTTTACTATTGCGCTTTGATGGACTTGTATTTCATCGTGTCCATATTCTAATTTATATTTTTGACTATATACTTTACCTGGAAGTTTATTTTTTTTTCTAATTGGTATGAATGGAATATTCAATTTTACAGCAGAAGCAGATCCAAAAATAAATCCACGTGCTTCTATTCCAGCAATCTTTGTTATTTTATTTTTCTTTGCATACTTTACTATTTCATTGATAACTTCTGAGAAAAGTTTGTTATCATCTGTTATCGACGTTATGTCTTGAAATAAAATCCCTTTCTTTGGAAAATTTTTTATTACTCTAATTCTTTTTTTTAGTTTCTTTGAAATCATATCATTTTTAAAATTTCCTCTACACTTTTGCTAGGTAGTGAACATGTATTATTCTTGCACAAATAAATAGATGACTCGCTCTTTATTTCGATCTGGTTCAAAAAGTCATTTTTAGAAATTATATTTGTTTTTTCATTAATCATTAGGATTATGGTATTTGGTAAATATTTTTTAATTAGTTGATCATAAATTCTTTTATTATCATCTTTATTTATACCAGTAATAACTATTGATTGATAATTATTAAAAAAATCTAAACTATTTAAAAAAGAACATATTCCAAAGTATTCTTTATTTATTCTTGATGAGTAATCTTGAATAATTTTTGTATTTAATTGATTATATTTATGCTCACCAGTGATAAAATCTAACTTGGTTAAGTTCTCTATCATTACCGCGTTAGCATTTGGCATGACATTATCTACTATTTGTTTATTTCTAATAATAATATCGTCTTTCATCTTTGAGGTTATAAAAAACATACCTTTTTCATCACCAAAATTTTCAATTAGTATCTCAGTTAGTTCTAATGAGAACTTTAGGTACTGTTCATCCGTTGTGATCTCAAAAATAGTTATACCTGCTTTGATAAGATAGGCATAATCTTCAAGCATGCCATCATGTTTATTAATTGAATTGCAATGTGAGTGGTAAAGTGTCTTTCCATCATACATTGATGTTTTGATGAAGTTAAATGCTTGTAGAGCTAAGTTTAATAATTTGTCATCTCTAAAAATTGCTGACGATTTTGCTATACTATCGATTGCAAGCCCATTCCAATCGCATAAAATTTTATTATCACATGTTGGTTTAGGTCTTTTTATTCTTTCATCATATAAAGTATTGATTAATTGTCTTAATTTACTGTAGTCATCATTTTCAATATGTAAGTTTTCACTGCAACTAAGAACATTACTTCCTTCCCAATTACCGTTTTCATAAACATCAAATATTTTAGTAAAAAATAAAAAGTCATTTCCTAGTATTTTCTGCAGTTCTTGATATGACCATACATAATATTTACCTTCAACACCTTCAGAGTCAGCATCATAAGATGAATAAAATGCTGCAGAAGAATCTAACATATCTTTTTTTAGCCAATCCACAGTTTCATAAATTTTATTTTTGTATGCTTCTTTTTTTGTTAATTGCCAAAAAGTATTTAATATTCCGATGAGTTGAGCATTATCATAAAGCATCTTTTCAAAATGAGGCACCAGCCAATACTGATCAACTGAATATCTAGATATCCCCCCACCAATATGATCGTAGATACCTCCACTACATATTTGATCAATCGATTTTACAGATAAATCATAAAATAAATTATCTGAATTTTTTTTGTATTGTCTTAATAAGTATTCATACAAAAAAAATTGAGGAAATTTTGGGGCTCCTTTAAGTCCACCATGTATTGTATCCATATTTGATAATATTAATTCAGATATTTTTTTATAAAATGTTTCATCTACTTCATTTTCATATTTCTCACCCTGTAATTTTTGCATAGCATTGAAAATAACAGTTTTGTTTTTTTCGATATCATTTTTATTTTTATAAAATGACTCAGAGACCATATTTAATATACTTTGAAACGATGGCATGCCTTGACGAGGGGTTTTTGGAAAATATGTTCCTCCCCAAAAAGGTTTTTTTGATGAGTCTAAGAACATAGTTAATGGCCAACCCCCTTGCTGACCAAGCAGTGCGAGCGCAGTTTGATATATACTATCAATGTCTGGTCGTTCCTCTCGATCAAGTTTAATATTGATAAATTTATCATTCATAATTTTTGCTGTTTCATCATCTTCAAAGCTTTCATGTGCCATGACATGACACCAGTGACAGGAAGCATATCCAATAGATAGAAGTATTGGTTTATTTTCTTTTTCAGCTTGGACGAATGCATCTTCACCCCAACCATACCAATTGACGGGATTGTCTTTATGTTGCAAGAGGTAGGGACTTGTTTCCTTAGATAGTAAATTATTAGCCATTTGTAATTGAGACCTAATAATAAGAAATTATATCATCAGGATTAGGTCGCCGCCGTTCTTTAGGAGGTTCACTTTGTTGACCAATGTAGATAAATCCTGAAATTTTATCCCTATTGAAGTCTCCACCCAGTTTTTCGATTACTACTTTGTTGTATGCATACCATTCGGTTATCCATTGAGCTGCATAACCTTTAGACTGTGCACAGCTTAATAAGTTCATGCAAACAGCCGCAGATGATAATTGCATTTCCCATTTAGGAATTTTTGGATGCTCAACAGGAGTCGATAGTACCGCAAGGACAACCCCTCCTCTTTGAAGTCTGGATGACTCTATTTCAATTTCTTTTTCTGAGGCATTGGGATTTTCTCTAAGGAACTCTTTTAAAATCACTTCTTTATCAAATTTTTCTAGTCGTTCGTCTTTAATAACGACAATTTTCCACGGGTTTAATGCACCATGATCAGGAACTCTCATTCCAGCAGATAAAATATCTTTTAAATCATCTTCACCAACTTTGTTAGCAAGCATATTTTTAGCTGTTACGGATCTTCTTTTATAAAAAAAACTATTATTTATTGCCATAAATCACTTCATAGAGTAATTCAAAGAATAAATGACAATCTATGCTTTATCAACTGCAAATGGTGTTTCAGGCTTAGCGGTAATTAGAATCTCAGGTCACTTAGCTCTCACTGCTCTTAAAACGTTGTCTCGAAAAAGTAATTTTGAAACGCATAAAATGAGTCACATTAAAATTTATGATCCTGATGATGGATCCCATATTGATACTGGGCTTG
>CEOO01109755.1_pt1 | contig 11394 bp, 10 predicted proteins | sample 530321 | NCBI WGS metagenome assembly CEOO01 (sample SAMEA2619927, study PRJEB7988) | marine metagenome | biome: marine biome (ENVO:00000447); feature: surface water layer (ENVO:00002042); material: "saline water (ENVO:00002010), including plankton (ENVO:xxxxxxxx)" | depth 5 m
AAAGCCGTGACCATTTTTGCTGTTATACAATTTCTCATGGCAGCAGTAGTATTCGCCCAGAGGTTTATATAAGATGAGAACAATTATATCAGAGAAAAGATTGCGAGCGATGCTCGAGAAGAAACTTTTAAATGAAAAAACCGTTTCAGTTGACGTATCGAAAGACTTGACTGTTGCATTAGGTGGGTCTTTTGAACAGCAGTGTGTGTATTTACATAACAAGACATTGAGCATAGACGGCATTAACCCAGCTTTTAAATCTTTTGGAGAGTTTTTAGCATCGATAGAATATATGCCAAGGAAAGGAGACGCTACAAGAGATAACGAAATGGCAAGCGGGTTTGGAATTGATTATAACAATTATCCTCTTGGGCCGAGAGAACAAGACAACAATTTTGTTTTTAGCAAAAAAAGTGCACCTTTAAACAATTATGTCGATTTAGGTGGCAGCAAAGAGCGCTTATCTAATTTTGCAAATTATTGTTTAGCAATCCAAGGTGGGACTCAAGAATTCGGTAGTGCTGGGGATGTAATGGAATTTGTAATGTCGAACTTATTAGCATCTTTTTATGAAGGTACTGTCTTAAATAAGACAGATACAGCACAGGGTCAAGATATAGTCTTAGAAGATGATGACACTTATTTTGAGGTCAAGTTTACAGAAAAAATTAAAAAAGGTGTAAAACAAGTTAGGACTCAATCTAGTGAAGATGAAATCGATTTAGATCTGTATCAATTTTTCTATGAATCAGCAGGAGAAAGTTATACGCCACCATCAAAACCTCAACTTAAAACAGGTGCAACCCCTCCAACAGCAAATCCAAAAAAATACTTCGTACTTGTTACACTCGGAAGATCTTATTTAATTAGAAGTGATATTTTAGCGAATTTTCTATTTACATCAAAGGGACTAATACCTCTCAATTTAGATCCTAATGACTTTGAAAACATCAACAGAATTGAAGAGCTAAGACTGCTCGTAAGTCAAAGAATAGATATTGCAGAAAAAATTAGAGATTTTATTAGTGTAGAAAATCAAGAACATATGTACACATCATTAGCAGACCCTAAAGATCCATTAATTGACTATGAAGAGGGTAAAGGAGAAAAGAAAGGTATTTTTACACCAAAAATTGAATCTGATCTATATGCTGATGGTTTTATTGACTTTTTAAATCACAACAGAGACTGTAGAAGACTTTTTTTGGCTTTCATGTTTGGTACTGCTATGTTAACTTTCAGAACACAAAGTATAAGCGCAGAACTCAAACCTCTTTCTGAAGAAGTAGCAAAAGCTCGTGCACACGAAGCAATTCAAGGTTATTTAAGTGGACCGGTAAGTACTGAACTAACAGAAAGAGTTGCTAGTCTTTTAAGATCCGAGGATTCACAAAACTTAGGACAACTACAAAAATTACAAAGAGTTAGAAATCGAACTGATGAACAAGATCCTCTTATTGACTTTAGGGAAGACAGCACCCTGCTAATCAACGATTCAAGTTTTTTTAATTATTATCTTGATTTAATGCCGGCTTTCTTTACTTTGTTCGGAGTAACTTTTAGTAAGGAAGAAGGATATATTATGCCGGCAACACCCCAAGGGGGTATTTCTCAGGATACTATGACAATGTCTTCCAGACTATCGACAATGATATCAACAGGTGGTTCAATCACAGGTGTGTTAGCAGACGAAAAGATTAATCTGGGCGTAAGAATTGCTTTCTTGTGTAATCTTTCTTATGTTCCAGAAATTGCATCATCTGAAGAACTAGAAGCTTCTTTTAGAAACGGTGGGGTTAAAAAGAATTTCATTACTCCCATTAAAAATAATACAACTATATCTGGATTACCTGGATCTTATAAGGGGAATGCTTCAAATTCAAAGGCAATTCTTGCCGCTGAACTGATGAAAAATAAAGCATTGTTCTTAGTAGTGCACGAAGAATTAATTACAGATAAAAATAAAATTGATCCAGTTGACATTGTTAATCCTGGTGCTTACACTGGCGTGCTTAATAGAAAGACATTATTGAAGCTTTTTAATTCTTACATAAAAGATGTAACATCTCCACTTAATGATTTCTTAGGAGCTAGACCATTTCGAAATGATATCGACTTAGTTATTTTTAAAGAAATTTTTAAAGATAGTTTAACTCTTTTTAAAAGCTTTTCGGAAAGCTTTTTATATGATAACTATTTAGACGGATATGACGAACTAAAAACAGATGAATTAGAAAGCTATGATAAAGATGAATTTGATCCGAACCTAGGTGTGTCCGATAAAAACAGGGCGATATATCAAGACATAGAAAACTTAGAAAGAATCATAAAAAGCATATCAGGAAAAGGGTCAAAGGCGAGAAAGCAAAAATTCAGAGACGAAGTAGAAGATTTTGAAGACACAATGAGTAGATTATCTGCGCAATATGAATTTGACACTGATGAATTTAGTGACCCACCTTTACCAACTGCTAATTTACCGCAGCCTGTTGGTTCCTATCCTTTTTCAGATGAGGTTACCCCTGAACAGATTGAAAAGGGCATAAGAAAACTTGGCCCTAACTGGAAATATCGAAAAAGAACAAATGATTATAGACATTCCAAAACTGGGGAGATAGTACCCGCGAATGAGATCCCGTTACCTATCCCAGACCTTAGACTTAGAGAAAATTTATACAACGCCATCCTCAAAGACATTATGGAAGCTGCCATCAAAAAGCGCAAAAGTGTAAAAAGAAAATAAATAGTGTATACTAATAGAGTAACATAACAAGAGAGGTTATTCTATGTATTTAACAAGACAAGACGCACTCCAAGTGATCAGTCGTATGCAGGACTTCGAGAGTCAACTAAAGACCCTGTTCAGCGACTACAACTACGATCTACACGAGAATATTGGTCGTCGTAACATGCTACTTAGTGCAATCCAAGAAAAAGAAACAGCAAGAGTTCTACGTCAAAAGTTTAATGAGGTATTGGACGACGGTACCCCTGGTAAACCCGACGTTGTCATCTGTGACATCGACAAAGAACTCGAATGTAAATTAACATCGGGAAGCAAGAGTAACGGTACGATATCATACTCCTTCCAGACAGACTGGGCCACACTTGAGTCGAAAGGTTCTCTTGATTATGTTTTTATTGTTGCCGATGCAACATTCCAAAAATTTGCTGTGCTCTTCTTTGAAGGCCTGACAACTGATGACTATTTCCCACCTGCTAGCGGAAGTCGCGGTAAGTCACGAATGCGAAAGCAAAGTGCTGTGCAAAAAGTCACACCGCTTGTAGGCGATATCGTTAACGTATCAATTGAAAATGCAGCCAAGGTCAGAGCTGAGTTAGTAGGTAAAATTGCTGAACGTGATGCACGCCTTTCTGAATTGCAAAAGCGTCTTAATAACTGCTCTTTCAAAGCTGTCAGGCTTCGTGAGAAGACAGAGCAGATCATTGTTAATGAGACAGAGAGGTACGAAAAAGCAATTAACAAGTTGAACGATCGAATTCTTTACTGGGCAAATAATCCTAAGTTCACAATTGTTTTTGAGGACTTTGGTAGTACCGAAGAGGAGTCTGAAGTAGCATGAAAAAGACAGTTCGATATGTGCAGTTTGGAGTACATGCTTATAAGGTGACTGAGTGGCAGTGGAAAGGCCCAGCAGGCAGTACCTTTACCAGCAGAACATCTGAAAAGTTAATAAAGATTGAGGATATAAAGAAGTGAAATTTGACCATGTAGCCGTCACTGTGCCAACAGAGTCGATGATGAAAAACAACGTAAAGTGGTATTGCGATCAATACAATGCAAAAGTTCTCTATCAGGACGATACGTGGTCTCTTCTTTCTATGGGTGGTGTAAAAGTTGCCTTCGTGCTCCCCCAGCAGCACCCACCTCATATCGCATTTCGTATCGACGATGCTCAACGTGCCTCACTAGAAGAGGAAGGACATGAATTTAAAAAACACAGAGACGGTAGTGAGTCCTGCTACATTAAAGATCTTTGTGGTAATCACCTGGAGTTTTTGTTTTGGCCGAAGAAAGAGAAGAAAAGCTAATTAAATTTTTGGATGTGACCACAAAAATAGGTTGGACTGCTATAACAATCGTGGGCATAATATCATTTTATCTATTTTTCACAAGAGAAATACTATGAAGAGAGTCATAAGAAAACTAACACAGCTCAATAAAAATAAAAAACAGTTAGGTGAGATGGTGTTAGTTGTCAGTCTCATATATACTTATTTCATATATAACAGTATAGCAAGAGGACGTCAAGATGAACAGAGAGCAGCTACTAAGAATTTTTAAACTGATTTTAGAACAAGAAAGTAATGTTCTCAAAGTTAGAGGTGGCCGCGGCTACGGTGCTGGTCACCCTATTTACAAAACAGGAAAAGTATCTATGCACCTAGGACCACAAGGTGAAGAAGAAAAAGTGCAACCTGAGAAAGAACCGGTTAAAATAAGTAAGGCGTTTAAAAATAAAAAAAGGAATAAATAATGCTCTGTTATCTCTACAAATACTGTGAACATTTTGGATACTCAATCAAAGAAAATATCATTTACGATAATGATAATGCTATCGGTCATGTAAACTCAAAAGAAAACTGGGTTATAATAGGAAAGAACAAATTAAAATACGGAGACTTTGCATTACTTATTGCAGAGGGATACTTTGACATAACTGGAGATGACAATGACTGTCTATAAATCAAACTACGAAACAAGACTACTATACACACAATCTTACATGGCTGATGAAGCTGTTAATGTCACATCAGACATGCATGCAATCATGTGGTCTTATGCTGGTGTGTCACCTACCACTACTCGAGTCAGGCTGACATTTATCTACACAAGAGAAGCAAAAGGAATCAGCCCGGTTCAGGGTCTTATCGAACAGTGGAAAAATGAAGGATGGACAGTCATTGATGAGTACGTTGATGGCTACCAAGATTTTGGTGAGATTGATGACTTCCGCTCACACCTTTTAGAAATGACACGATCATTCTTGTTAGGGGTTCCTTTCGGTTCAGAAGTCCAAGGTGATAGTAAGCCTCCTAAGGAACCGATTAGAAGAGCCGGACTCAAGATTCCAAAGGGTAGTATATCTTCAAGGTTAGACTCTATAATCAAGAAGTCGACCGAAGATAAAATAGATGGTGACAAGAACGTTCCTGACGAAGATGATATTTATGCTAAAGGAGTTTATGTCAAGCCGGAACGTGCTGATATTAAACTCAACCCTTCAGCATCAAGTGATGTCGACAAACCTGACGATGATGACGATGAGTGGATTTAAAATTTAAATTGGAGAAATAAAGTATGGGCGGATCAGGCGGACATATGAAACATCCTTTCGAAATTAGAGAAGTTCGAACAGGATTAGATTTATTGAATATGTTTTTTAAAATTGCAGATGTCATCACCAACTCGGATGAATCATCACCAACCTCGTTAAAATTGGACGGTGCAAATACTTCCTTTAAAGTGATTAATTCACCCGACTCCCCAGTTGGTCTTGAATTTGCACTGGATAGAGGGTCACAAGCTGTTGAAGACATCGAAGGAATAACACTGGCAAATGTAAGAGATAGATTTATAAAGCAACTATCTCTCGAAGTTAACGGTACAGATGTAATCAGTAAAAATGCTGACTGGTATGCACGGTTTACTGGGGAAGCGTCAGCTAACGTAGGAGAAGTAGGCATTGCTTTAAAAGCTTTTAGAGCAGACGGAGTGAGTTATCCTAAAAATTCTGAACTTAAGGTTTTAGAAATTAGAGATCACGGCTTGGTAAAAACAACAACCACCCAGCTAGAATTACTAAACAAGGTTTTTGAAGTTTACCCCCAAGAAGCTAAGAACTTATTGCAAATTATGGGTTTGGTTGATGAAGATGGCTACGCAATTCCTGAAAGTTTTTTAATTAATACTGAGTATATCGATGAGCTTGAAGCAATGGGACCTTCAAATGTTATTAGATATGGATCGGGTGAAAACTATAGGCGAATTTTATCATTTCACGGCCTGACTGAAATACAGCCATCCGAAAAAGGAAGAGGTAAATTTGCACAAAATTACCCCACATATGCAGTAAAGAGTGGTGACGTTGGAAGGGCGCTATCAGCTTTAGCCCGGCTAATTGAGACAGCAAACGAAGGCTCAGGATGGGAAATATTCGACGCATCTAGAAGCAGAATGAGTCGTGCTGAGGGTGTTGATTCAATTAATTTGACTAATTCACTAAACATGTCCATAACTGTTAAAATTAATCCTCAGGAAGAAGAGACAAAAACAATACAACAGTGGCTTCAAGATCCACGCATTGATAAACCCCCTTTGAAAACAGATGACGAAGGTAAAGAAACTGACGCTTATATTCCCATTCCTATTATGGGTAAACTCGCATCACCTGTGAGTAAAAATGTGTACAAATCTTTGATCGATCCCAACAACGGTAATCCCGGGCCGCTTTCCCTCCAGGAGATGGTAGGAGATAATCCTACATATCAAAGTAACATTCTTACCGGTGCAGTATTTTATCATGCGACAAAAGAGGTTGGAAGAGACATAAAAAGTCAACTCGTTAATTTATCAGGATTAGGTACACAAAATATGATAACCTTGTATGACGAATCAGGAAACATTACTGATGACGGACATGAAGGTGTTGCTGTACAAAGCGAAGCGTTTGGAATTGACGCTGACACAAAATATCCCTATTTGATAAAAATAGTTGGTGACTTTTTACACACAGGTGTGTTTGGTCGTTTTGCAAAACCTGAAAAACCTGTAGTATCTGAATCATTTATAAGAAAAATGGTGCGAAGTTCAATACAACGCACCATGATGGAAATGCTTAGAAGATAATTTATTTATTCTAGATGTTTCATAGCAACTGGCCATAAGTCGGTTGCTATTTTTTTGCACGCTTCTGCAACAACACGAATTTCCTGCTGGGCACCATCATGTGTTCTGAGTTTAATAAACTTAATGAGATTGTTTAGATCAGTTGTGCCGTAGTATTCTGTATATAGATTTTGTGGCAACACACCTCTTGCTTGTTCTCTGCAAACGCCAGCATCAATTAAATTGTCAAAAAGACGCAGTGAATCTTTATGGTGCATTGAAATAAGTTCAGTTGCTAATCTTGGAATAGGTTGAGAGCTTGCAGGTGAGTGCACATCAATTTGTGGGTTGATTGTGTTATCTTCATTGCTTGCCTGACGATTACTCTTATGTTGAGTTCTAAATTCTTTCGGTTCGTAGAACTGGATGTTTACATCAGTATATCTACGACTAATTTCATTATAAGACCAAGTTCTATGGCGATGGTGCTGACTACGCACAAATAGAGGTACCACAAACCTAAACGTGACAACATTGTGCTCGAGGGTTGAGGTGTGTCTGTGTTTGATGAGGTATTTGATAAGTCTTTCATCTTTTTCATCCATGTTTTCTTTTTGTTTTCCAAAGCTCACTCTAGCAGAGTTTACAATTGTTAGATCATCGCCCATGTGTTGTATATATTCTACGGATCCTATTCCGTCTCCATATAATTTAATTTTTTCCATTCGTTTACTCCCCTTATACATTTTCTATTTATTGATAATAATTATATATCGTTCAATAAGGATTTATAATGATAATTAATGAAATCAAATTAAGACAAGTGCTTCGGCAAATGTTAATTAAAAATCATGATCACGAAAGCTTAATTAATGAAGGGAAAGCTGACAATGCTATAAAGAAAGCAAAACTATCATTTGTCACTCCTCAGGCAAAAAGTTTTTTTGATGTTGAGATCGTGGAATACATTGAAAGTGAATTGCTTAATTACAGCAAGACAAACAAGTCACACATTTTCATTCCTATATTTATGAGTTTATCCACACAGGGAGGTACCTTCCAAAATATTGACCCAGCCTCTGATGTTTATAAAAAACATATCCAAGATCTAAAACATGTTTTTCCCTGCGTCTTGAGGAATGCTGATAAATTTGGAACTGATAAATTACAAAATAATTCAAACTCCTTAAAAAACTTCTATATGTATGTCGTTAGTGTATTAGGTAGGATTCCAAATAATCTAAGTTGTACTCCTCCTCGCGCCGCCTCAGGTTCACATAACACACAGTCATACCAGCCTGTTTCTTTTACTGGGGAAGAGCTTCGAGATATTTACGCTAGCTTCTTACCTAGAATTCATAAAAAATTTGAAAAAGGGAAAAGACCGTCACAGACTGGAAGAAAATCTGCAATAATCTTTGATAGTTCTGGGATTATGGTTGTTCGACCTGAGACTCGTGATGCTAGCTGTTATTTTGGATCGAGAGGTAAATGGTGTATTGCACGTCCAGATAATACCATGTTTAGTAGTTATGAGAGCGAATCGCCAAACAGCCGGAGCGCAAATAGACACTTTTATTTTGTTAAAAACTTTGATCAAAGTATCAGTGACCCAACTGGTACTACCTCGGATGTTTGTCTGCAATTTGTTCATAGCACATCTGGAGGAAGGTACGAAGGTTACTGGTCAGTTGACGATACTTTACACATGCCCTCAATGGATGATTATACCAAGTCTGTTCCAATTATTGACGGCAATAATCCACAAGCTGTAGCAATTTACAGAAACAAAGTTAGAACTTTGGACTTCGGGACCGATGATTATTCATCAGGTGTTATTTCTATTTCAACTACTCCTGGACTAGTGGTTCTTATAAATAACCTTAGAGCAACCGGTCTTTTTCCGGGAGAAGACAAGCTAACACCTGATGATGGTATAAGTTTTCAGGTTGCCATTTCAATTTTAAGAAATCTTTTAGGAACAGAACGTTTTAAAAAAGCAGCATCTCCTGAAAATATAGCCGCATTACAATCTGACATGTATACAGGTGATTCTGCTGAAAGAAAGGAAAGAAGAGAAATTGCAATTGCTGAATACGAAAAGAAAAAAAGAGAAGCAATAGAAAGATCTAAAAAATATATTTCTGAATTATCTGATGGATTAATTAAATCTGACAAAGAAAGAATTAATGTCATTAATGCGCTCATAAATACAGAAGTAAATGGTATTATGCAGTTAAAAAATAATTTTGATCAAAAAATTTCACAATATAATCAGATGTTTGAGGGGATAAATCTCGAAGGTACAAAAATAGAAGAATCACCTATACCATCGCTTCTTAGCGCAACCCAAACTAAAGATTACTTTAAAACAATCATTGACAAAAAAATAGAATTAATACAAAAAGTTCATAATACACCAACTTTCGAAGCACTAGGAGGCCTCCGTGATTCAATAAAAGCAAGAACAGACCTTTTTTCCTCTACACTTGCTGAAATGCTAGTAAAATATTTTCAGAATTCAAATTTTATTGAGGGAGATGTACAGCCTCTAGAAGGTCTTTTTGAAAACATAATCATTGAAATATCGAGGTATTTAGGAGAGGCATACCTGCAGCCTGACTTAATGGTTAGCCCTATTGACGGTGTCAATGAATCAGATATCGTCTTATTTGCTGGGTCTTTTGCAAAAGACATTAAAATTTTTCTTATTGATGCCATTGAGGCATTTATAACAGACGGTTGTCACGCAGATCTAGGTAAGGATATACAGGCTGGCTTAGCAAGTAAGGGCTTTTCTGGATCTAGCTTAGGATACGTTGCTTTTAATGGAAGTAATTTTGCAAAGATAGTCATCACAGAACAGACAAACTATATCGATCAGGTGATTAGTGATCAAGATATCAACATTGCTGTGCAGAACTTTAAAGAAAAGAAGTTACCGGAAAAAATAGAACAAAACATCCAACAATCTTCTGAATTTCTGAAAGATCTTGCTTTTAGGCTTTCACAAACTAAATTAGGAATGGGTAGTATTTCTGATGAAAGTCTAGTGACAAGCAATACACAGCAATACAAGGCTAATATTGCTACAAAACTAGACATAGTGGATTTTTCAAAATATGCATCACAATATGATGAAATATCACAATTAATAAGAGAAGAGTACTCACAAAAATTACTCTTAACTAGAGTGGACGCAATGAATGTCAAAAACGAGCTTGCCTTTATAGCGGGATATCAAAATAGCAATTATGGCTTTGCTGGTCTACTCAAATTAAGAAACAAGCTCAAAAAGTCTATAAAAGATTCGAACAAGAAAGTAGAAGATTTTATTAATAACAGTTTACCCACTGATTACGCATTCCAAAGAGATACTCATCGACCGGCTGCAAATTTAGATTTTCCAGGTAGGACAATGCACGGTAATTACTTTTTTGAACGTCAGGTGTCCCGGTCTGGTAACAGCTATGCAATAAAACAAGGGCAATACAAGTTAGGAAAAAGTATTGATATTGATCTGTACGGAAGACGAGATCCGTCTGATATTATTAATTCTAACATATTAAAATTCATTTTTAGTCGCGTTAAAAATAGTGTCCAGTTTGGATCGATCCAAATTAAATACGATATTAGTATTGACAAACCAGTCTTTCCTGACTTTCCTAACGAGCCGTTCCCAATTTTTCCGACTGCTTTAATTCAGGAATTCCAATCAGCTCACAATGAATTGATGGAATTTGAAGACGACAGATTTAATGAATATATGGTTAGCGATTATTTTGACAATAACGACCCAATCGGTGAACACTTACCAAACCCAATCGGGCTTCACAATGAATTAGCAATGACACTCCCAGGTCAGGTTCGATTTAGAGATATTGAAAAAATATCGGGAGGCAGCAATCATGAATTGACGTCAGATCTGAAAGAAGATCTGATCAAACATATTACTGCCCCTGAAAGCGTCGATGATTGCATAATTGACGATGTTTCTCCAGAAGCCGCTTACGATGTATATGAAGACGAAGTAAGGCAGATGATTACTGGTTTTCTAAGTCAGGATAAAAAAAGAATTGTGTCTAGTTTTAACGGAGAAATTGATTTAGATATAACCCCTGTTATTCTTGGTGCCTTTGTCAGTAAGGGACCTGATATTAAAGACAATATTTTAGCAATTATATCCAATATATACGATGATATAACAAAATACATTGAGGAAATAATTGTTCCTTTCGCTTCTTCGGGTAAAAATCCAGATTTCTCACCAACCAAACAAAAAGAAATAATTGATAATTCTAGACAGGGTGCTATGGGTGGTGAAGATTGGAGGACTGATATTGAAAGAGACATGGTTAAATGGGCTGAGGATGATGGTAGTTATTGGGATAGCTCATATTCTGACGATTATGACTGGTATTGAAAAGCATAAATTTTAAGTTTAAACAATAAAGAGACGATAGATATAATTACTCTAAAGGGAGAGAGACTAATGCTCAAATATGTTTTTATGCTTTTAATTGGTTGTGCGACTGATGTATCCA
>CEOO01069089.1_pt1 | contig 11385 bp, 13 predicted proteins | sample 530321 | NCBI WGS metagenome assembly CEOO01 (sample SAMEA2619927, study PRJEB7988) | marine metagenome | biome: marine biome (ENVO:00000447); feature: surface water layer (ENVO:00002042); material: "saline water (ENVO:00002010), including plankton (ENVO:xxxxxxxx)" | depth 5 m
GTAAAGATTGCTTGGTAAGCGTGCTCATCCGTAATCACCGGCGATGCATAGGTCTGAATTTTCGTCTCATCAGTTAATTCACCACTAGGAATAATCGCAGTCTTAGAGGGGAGTGTTGGCGCTAAAGCAGTTCCACTCACACCCTTAAAGCCCCAGGCATAGGAGACAGGACTTCTATAGGAGGGGTTTGATTCCCCAATAGAATACAAAGGAATTTCTTCTGCTTCCAGCGCTGCCTCTAAGGTTGGCCTATCTTTAGCTGCGCCATAGTAGGATAGAAAATTGTGGTTTTCTCCACACAATAATTCCCCAAAACCAAAGGTGGCTGTAAACCCATGATCGCGGGGACCATATCGCTCAAAGTCACCGGTTCCTCTACCTCTATTATGAGATCTTGCATTGTTAAAAGGGTTAGGGCGCATAAACCCATTATTTCCCGACATCAACACCCTTGGATACTTACCGGTTGCTACTGAAGCACTTACTCCTTTTGCTGAAACTACTTCGTTAAATTCACTGGGTGGAATATCCCAGTCCATGGATCGGTTATATCGCACATCATCGATTTTATAACCAGCAATGTTGGTGATGGTGATGGTTACCTCGAATAAATTATCGGTGGAAATGGGTGAGGGGCCATATACATGTTTGACCTCTAATGCAGGATTTCCTGAGCTATCTTTGATGGTGGTAACGGATTCAATGCTGGTGAGATCATAAGTAAAACTTTTTACAGTGACGTTCGATATTCCACTAGAGGCATTGGCGTACCCGTAAAATTTACGTCCGAATTTATCGATTCCACCGGCTCCCCAACCTTCACATTGACAACCAGGCGCAGTTGCATCTTGCCAGCGATTATCTGAGGCAGTTAACTTTCTTCGACCGGCAAGCCTACTTCTTTCTCCTCCTATAGGAAAATAGTAAGCCACTCCCGTATAGCCTGCATTATTAACAATATTAGGACCCCCATCCTCTTCTTTAGAGGTATTTAGATGTCCTCGTGGATTCACACCAATAGCAATTTGGCGTTTGTCTGCATCGGTAGCGTTATAAATGATTTTGCCAGGAACGCGACTTGAGCTGTGCCATGCAAGAATGGTTTGGTTGGTGAAGAGTAACAGTGTAAAGAATACAAATATTTTTTTCATATGATTTATCATAGCAAATTATAATTGGTATTGTAAAACAACTTCCACCCGACCTCGACTGGAACCCATTTCCCAATTTGTATTATCAATTTCAACCTTGCCATCACTTTTGAGCAATGTCTCGGTGTTAAATATCCCCTCGGCTACCACCTTAATAATATAAGTGGCAGCAGTAGTGGCCGCATCCGCATCATAGGCCGCCTCAGTTCCTGCTTCAGATCCCACTCCGGTGCCACCCCCTGCATCAGTCGAATCCTCAGCCAAGATAGTTAGCACGACAGATGTACATTTTGCCTTACCGGTACGTGCTTTAAATTTATCCGAGCGTGAGTCGGTTCCAGTTTTGGTATCATCTGTGAGTGTCTTACCGTACAAAGTTTCACCAGAAGCTGCAATATCTCTTATGGCCCCAACTCCGGTTGCAGACCAAGCCGCACCGGTGGGAGTGAGAAGCCAAACAATTGCCTGGTCAATACAGGTATCGGCACTTTTCATGGCAATGGGTTTTTGCGTCACCGACGAGGTTAGGTCGGCATGATTGTTGACTACAACGATAATGGCAGAGGCCATCATGGTGAGTGACAGCATTAAAAGCATAGTCAATATCAAAGTCATACCACTTTGTGATTTTGTATTACGGCACGATGGAGACATTATTAGCCCTCGTGATAAATTTAAACTCTTTACTTATGATTGTATCTTTTCCCTCTAATTGTCTTGGGGCTTCAACGGTCAAGACAATTTGTATGGCCTGAAATACCCCTGTGTATGTTCCATCCGCACCCCCCGTTTTAGCATTTAAACCGAGCACTTCAAACTTAGTCACTTTATCCAGAATAGGCTCACCTCGCCCATCGGCTGCTGCATATAATGAAGTGGAGGTTGCCTCTAAACATCCAGTTGCAGGGGAGGTGCACTGCCTAAGATCACGTTTTAATATATTTCTTTCAGTTCCTGTGATGGTTGAGGTATATTTTTCAATATAATAATTAACACCGGCGCGGTATAAAGTACCGTCATCTTTGTAATCATCATATAAGAACCATATGGATGAGCTTGGCCCACTGCTGCTTACTCCAACAAATAAATCTGCTTTAGTCATAGCAGGATTATCAGTTGCATATGCTGTAAAGCCTGCTTTACCAATATCGGATTGTATGAGGTCCATGACTGCAAGGACGTCTCTATCGATGGCAATGCGTTGGTTTAGTACCTGATATTGCTGGGCGAAATAGGTATAACCAGCAATCGTACCTGCAATGACAATCGCTGATACTACCAACGTTACCAGCAGCTCTACAAGGGTAAATCCTGTTTGGTGGTTGTGCTGTTTTAAATGATTGGTCGTCATAGCTGACCTTTTCTTAGTCTGCGAGAGAAATAAGACTGAACAAGATTTTCTCCATCAGAACCACCATCTACGACAAGGCTGATATTGATTAACAAATCACTCCCATCTTTTACGACACTGACGGTTCTCTCCTCACCATCATACCCAGTAAATCCACCCACCTGATTTTGTAAATCAGTGCACCACTCTAATTTATATGAGCTGAGCCCCACAGTGCAGTCATTTAAGCTCCCGTCATAAAGTGATTGATTATTAAATGGATTAATAGTGGTGTCGGTGTTGGTCCCTTCGTTAGCGATGGTCTCCACGATTCGGTTCGCCATAATATTGAGAAACATTTTCTTTTGGGTGTTCATGGAAGTTTGTTGGGCGATACCAAATAATAAAAATAACCCAGCAAAACTAATGCCGAACATCACCAATGAGATGATGGCTTCAATGAGGGTAAATCCAGATTGATTATTTTTATTTAAAATATGTTTATCGCAATTCAACCCAAGTATCACTCCCTTTTTTACTTCTAAATAGTTGTATATAACCGGTGGCAGAACTTATGGTGATTTTATAAGCAGTGTAATTTGCGTCCCTCATTTTTGTGACACCTAACGGCTTAAATACTTCTATGCTTGCTGAAGTCGCTTTACCATTTTGTAAGAATAGTATGTTAGTTCCTCCTATCAAGCAATTATTTCCCGTCTTAGGGGGGAAATCCCAGATCTCTCCACGACCCTTACTTTCAAGCGTATTAGCCACTGTAAAAATTCCAGATGGTACCGAGCCAAATGAGGTGGTAGTCACAATTTTATTTATTATCAAAGATTGTAAATCATAAGCTGGTGCTTCACCCCAACACATCAATAAACTTGTGCCATTAATCAATTTGGCTTTGGCTTGCAGATAACGAATCTCACCTAACAGAGCCTTATAGTCTTTTTCAATCTGCGTCTCAACACGCCAATTGCCGATGGTAGGCATGACAAAAGTGGTGAGCACCAATAACAGCCCAACAACACTAAGTAGCTCAAGGAGGGTAAATCCAAATTGTTTTGGAGATAAATTTTTTTGTGATATTTTTTTAAGCATTAACCTGGTGTGGCAAAGTTCGCACACTCTTTAGTATATTTTTCCGCATCAATCATATAAGTGTTAGGCGTTAACGTTTTATCACTCCGCACCCTTGGAATCCATTTGGTTCTTATGTACTGCCTTATTTTTGAATATTTAGTGGCCTTATTGACAGCACGATTAATTTTAGTGACATTCGTCTCGGACATCATATAGTGAGCAATATCAAACAGTGCATCTTTACATGAATGTTCAATTTTAGTTTCCGCATGAGCGAAATTTGCAGAGCATAAAAACGCACCAATTATAATTAAGTATTTACAGTTCATAAAAAAACCTCATAAATGTTATGGGATAGACATATAAATGAATATACACCAGCAAACTTGATAATATCAAAAAAGGGCCAAATGGCAACTTTGTCTCCATCTTATATTTCCTCCCGAAGGCAAGCATGACAACCATAAAAAACAATCCAAATAATGATGAAAACATAATAATAGGGTAGAGGCTTTTAAAGCCAAGCCAACTTCCCAAACCTGCAAGTAATATTTTATCGGATGCCCCAAATCCATCAATACCCCGCCATGTTCGATACAAAAAATTAATAAAAAAGAAAATGAAGAAGCCAAGGAAACAACCGAGTAGTGAGGTGGTGATATCGATTCCACTAAGCCCAAACACACTCATTAAAAGACCGAAGCCGATGAGTGGGTAGGTAAAAATATTAGGGAGATAAAAACTTTTGAGGTCGATAAAGAATAAAAGGATCAAAAGCGAGAAAAAAATTGCCCAACCTAAAGCATTTAAGGTGAGCCCATACTGCCAATAGACAAAAAGAAAGGAAAGCATGGTTAAAGATTCCACGAAAAAATATAGGAAACTGATACCTGTTTTACAGTACCGGCATTTACCGCCCAAGATAATCCATGAGACTAATGGGATGTTGTCAAACCAACGCAACGTGTTTTTACAAACAGGGCAATGCGATGAGGGGTAGGAAATTTTTTTTAATAAGGATTGTTTGTTTGAGGGATTTTTTAAGTTTGCTTCTAGAATTGTGGGAACACGATAGATGAGTACATTAAAAAAGCTCCCAAAAATCAAACCTACAATACCAAAAAATATATAAAAATTTGGCATCACAAGAAGTAGTTACCAAGTTTTACCGTCTTGGTTGAGCTTGCTGAGTTTATGATTAATAGAAAACCATTGTGATGTATCTGCTCGTTTAACCGCCTTGACAGTAAAGTTCTTAGCGTTTTTTGCGTCTCCCGATCCATCACATGCAGTTGAAAAATCACCTGTAATTTCAAAATAAAAGAAATTACTAGCAGTTGTATCAATGGGGGTCAAAGTACTCTCAGCAGCAGAACTGCCAAAAAGATGCTTATTAATTGCTGGACCTACATCGGCTCCGGCACCGGTAGTTACATAGCAAAAGTTATCTTGGTAATAGTTTTTTTGTTGTAACACAATGGATTGTAAAGTGGCTTGCGCTGCCTTATCTCTTGCATCAGAAATATAACCATCATAGGCAGGAATTCCAACCGCAGCTAATATGCCAATAATAGCAATAACGACTAGCAGCTCTACTAATGTAAAACCTTGTTTAATGTTTTTTTGTAAATTCATTTATTCTGCTGCATCAGCTGGGTCAATACGTTTCGCTGCGATAAGGTCTTTCAGTGAGTTAGCCATAAGCATTTGACCTTCTGCTTTACCCATCTGCATTGTGTTTTCAATTTGAAAAACCTTACCTTCTCTAATTAAACTTTGAATGGCGGTATTACAAATCATTAATTCAAATGCAGCAACTCGCCCAGGTTTATCGATGGTCTTAAGCAATCTTTGCGTAATAACACATCTAAGGGTTTGAGCTAGCTGAGATTGAACCTGTCCTTGTTGTTCAGGAGGGAATACATCAATAATTCTTGTCACTGTTGAAGGTGCACTATTAGTATGCAATGTTCCAAATACTAAGTGACCAGTTTCAGCAGCAGTAAGAGCAAGCTGAATAGTTTCCAAATCTCTTAACTCACCTACTAGTATGACATCAGGGTCTTCCCTAAGTGATGCTCTTAGTGCATTGGTGAAGCTTCTTGTGTCACGACCTACTTCACGTTGTGAAATCACAGAAGATTTTGAATTATGCTCAAATTCAATAGGATCTTCAATAGTAATAATGTGTCCCTTGTGGGTCTCATTAATGACATCAATCAGAGCTGCAAGCGTAGTACTTTTTCCGGATCCAGTTGGCCCAGTAACTAATACCAAACCAGTTTCAATGGTCGGAATTGTTCGAATGTAGGCAGGGAGATCAAGGTCATCAAAACTAGGCACCTTGGATTCAATGCGCCTTAGAATAAATGCTGGCTTAGCTTTATCCATAAAGGCGTTAACACGAAATCTTGTTTCACCATTTGCAATAGCGAAGTCAGCATCTTTATGATTCAAGAACTCTTCATAATCCTCTTTATCCATTACTTCTTTTAAAAAAGAATGAACATGTGCCTCTTCTACTTGATGATCTAATTGAACCATTTCACCATATTCTCTGTAAGCAACGCCATGATCAGAATGAATATGTACATCTGAAAGCTTGGTTTTTTCGGCAAGCTCAAGCAATAGTGGCCATAACATATGGATAACTCCTAGGTTAAGATTAAGTTATTTAACGATATATTTATTCGTTAATACCAATCTCTTGGGATAAAAGCTCATTCGTACCAACACCCGTTTGCGTACCTATGTTAATAGTTAAACGCATTGTTACGTCAGATAGTCCTGGTGTTAATGCCATAAAGCCTAAATGTTCAGGAGCAACCGTTGCAATAGTAGATGCAGTTTTTGCTTCTGTAATGCTATTTGCGTCGATCACCACACCTTTTTTAGGGTTGTAAGGATTCTTAAATTTATCCCACATTATTTGTCTGAAATATCCAAGTGCAGCATCGCGACCACCGGTAGCAGATCCAACAGGACAAACTACGTCCATGGTATATGTTGCGTTTAATGCATCAACGAAACTTAACGTATTATCGTTACCGTTACATTTTGAAATTTCTGCCATAATAAATGCTTTGGCATTTGTAAAGTTTGCTTTAGCTGAATTGTACTTAGCTTTTTGTTGGAAACCTTGATACGCTGGCACACCAACTGCAGCCAAAATACCCAAAATTGCAATAACCACCAAAAGCTCAATTAGTGTAAAACCTTTTTGTTTTGAATTAAACATACTATTATTTCTCCCGGTCAAAATTAACATTACTTCTTAAATATAAACGTTTATTGAAGTTACATTATCAAAATTACAGTGATATGACAAGATATTTAAATCAACTACTATGACTATGATTAAGTATTTAATTTGAGATATAAACTTTTAGGGGAACAAATGTTATAACTTTTTAAATAAAAAAGATTTAAATAAATAAAATATCATGACTAAAATCTCTTTTTTTATATAACAATCAATATCTTACATATTTATTAGACTTGCATATTTACCAATATTAGCTAAACTCATCTATATAACTATTAACAATAAAAATACAAAATGAATTTTAAAAGTCTTTCGATTATCTTTTTATTGATTGTATTTAGTCAAGGTCTATTTTCCATGGCATCAGCAAAGGAAAAGAGCCTACATCCAAAATCAAAATTTCAACAAGCACTTGAAAATGCACAAACTAATAATGCTAATAGATTTCAATTTATAGACCGCAAAGGAAGGCAAAGGTATTACGAGATTAATAATGGAATTATTAATGAAATAACCAAGGAAGAATTAACATCATTATCTCCATTTGAGTTTGCTTTAAATAATGCTAAAAAAAGAGGATTAACAAACTTCCAATTTACGGATCATAAAGGTAACAAAAGAAATTATACGATTAATAAAGACGGTATTATTAATGAAAAAAAATCTTTAAATAAAAACTTCAAACGGAAAGCCAGCACGCAACCCAAGACTCCGAGAGTTTTCAAAGCTTCTACTCAGGATAAAAAAAATAAAAGCACTAAGATTTCAAATAAAAAAATATCTCAAAATAAAATAGATAAAGGAACCAAAAAATTATCAGGAAATATTGAGGAGCAGGCTAAAGAAGCTGTTCAAAATACTAAAATTATTAGAAAAAATTCACAAAAAGAACCATATAGAGGAATGAAATTATCCTTGGATAATTTAGACTATACCTTTAAAGTTGGAACAAGATATTGGTTTAGTGAGGGTGAAACTGAATTTGCTCATTGTGCAAGCGTCGCCTGTGGAGGAGGGGTAACTTCGGTTGGAACAATTACAGGATCATTGGGTGACCCAACTTCCAAACTTGAATACACATCATTAAGAAATCGTGCATTTGAACTAACAAGTGATTTGGAAATAAACAATGTTGTTTTACAAACTAATATTGGTCTCAGAGATAAGGGTGATACAGGTAAGTTTAGGGATTTTGATTGGATTACGGACGGCGCGTCAGGGTTACCTGGTGACGGTACCGTTTATGAATTTAGTGACACGATTAGCCCGGTGAAAGATGTAAGCCTTAAATATTCGGTGTGGGATATTGGATACAAGATAGATATAAGTGATTTTTTTGAAGGGGCCAATATTTCAATAACTCCTTTCCTAGGATACGTTAGATATAATGAAATGGCATCAGCATATGGCCTTTTTGATCTTGCCGACGATCTGGGTGCTGGGGATGGCTTGACAATTGGTGAGGATACCCTAGTTATTCAAAATCAAATTTTCTGGGCTGGCCAAAGATTTGGGGCAGAAGTTGATTGGGATATCAATCCACAAACTAATTTCCTAGCAAATATTGCATATGTGGAAAATATGAGTGTGCGCAATGAAGACAGTCATGTACTCAGAGCTGACTTAGGCCCAACACCTAATGTAATTTCAACTGGTGAAGGTCGGGGGTGGATGATTGATTTCATAGGTAAATATGCTTATAACAATAATCTTGGTTTTGAGGTAGGTTATAGGTTTTGGCGGTTTGAAGACAGAAATGCAGTAAATACCTTTGGACCTACCTTTGCTACCGAATTTCCAATAAGACAGCTCTACAGTCAAAGGCAGGGTTTCATGCTCGGTGCAGAATATACCTTTTAGAATTTTCTTTTATATTCATCTATCTTTTGTTTTACTTCAATGTATTTTAGAAAAAATTAAGTTATTAATTATTAGTTAATATTAATTGATTATTAATCAAAAACAAGACTTTATGATTAAGGTTGATACTCTTTTACCTTAAAGCATTATAATTAACCCTAAATGTATAAATTTTTCTATTCAATGAAGACGTGTAAAATTTTCATTAATTGGTTCTTCGTATTATTTTTATTTTTTTATTCTGGAATTCTTTTTTCAAGTGAATTATTCCAGTCCAATGGTGCAGTAGTAACGTCTAATGCCTTAGCCACTAAAGTGGGTGAAAAAATTTTAGCGGAAGGTGGAAATGCTTTCGATGCAGCCACAGCTATTAGCGCAATGCTTTCTGTGGTTGAGCCTTTTGCATCTGGACTTGGAGGAGGTGCATTCTGGTTAATTTATGATGCTGAAAATAAGGAATATAAAACATTAGATGCTCGCGAAACAGCCCCATTTCAGTCAAATAAGGATATGTATATTGATGAAAATGATAATGTCATTGAAAATGCCTCAAGGATTGGCCCATTGGCTGCAGGCATACCAGGTATTCCCGCAGTATTAAGTTATGTAAATAAAAAATATGGATCAAAAAAAATGACTAGGGTTTTGGCTCCTGCATATCATGCTGCTAAAAATGGATTCCCCGTAAATAATAGATATATAAGAGGTGCTAAGTATAAAAAGGAATGGTTAAATAAATATAAAGAAACAGCAAGAATTTTTCTAAATAAAAGTGAAGTCCCAAAAAAAGGCTGGATTCTAAAGCAACCTGATTTAGCAAAGACAATTAAAAAAATAATGAAAGAGGGCCATCACGGTTTTTATACAGGAAATTTTGCTAAAAAAATGGTCGAATCTGTACAAAAAGAGGGTGGTATTTGGAGCGAACAAGATTTAAGTAGATATCAAGTTATAGAAAGAGAGCCAGTTCAATCAACCTATAATGAGGTTTCCATTATTGCCCCGGGACTTCCATCTTCAGGCGGTTTAGTGTTATCCAATGCACTTAATATTTTATCAGGATTTGATTTAGATAAATTTAACCCAACAATTCGAAAGCATTTAATCATCGAAGCTTTAAGGCGAGCCTATTATGAAAGAGCTATTAAGATGGGAGACCCAGACTTTATGTATGAATCACTTGCATTTCTTTTAACACCAAGTTTTGCCTCAAAACAACGAGAGAGTATCAATATAAATTATGCAACTGATAACAAATTTTTAGAGTTTGCTGATCCACCTTATCAAGGGCAAGGAAATGATACAACGCATTTTGCAGTAATCGATAAATTTGGTAATCGTGTCGCAGTTACTCAATCAATCAACTTTTGGTTTGGCTCAGCTTTTGTTCCAAAAGGCACGGGTATTTTGCTTAATAATGAAATGGATGATTTTTCTATAAAGCCAGGTACGGAGAATGGTTATGGGTTAATCGGATATGATGCTAATGCTATAGAGCCTGGCAAAAGAATGTTATCTAGTATGACCCCAACATTTATTGAGTCAGATAGAGGCTTTGTGATTTTAGGAACACCTGGAGGATCAAGAATTATAAGTATGATTTTGCTTTCTGTGTTGGATTGGATAGATGGGGGAGATGCAAAATCTATGGTTTCCCTTCCAAGATTTCACCATCAATATCACCCTGATTACGTCCTTTATGAAGAAGGGGCATTAACACAAAATGAAATTTCTAAACTTGAAAGTATGGGACATAGATTAAAAAAATCTAAAAGAAATTATGGAAATATGCAGGTCATTGAGTGGAACCAAAAAAATAAAAAGTTACAAACTGCTTCTGATCCTAGGGGAAGAGAAAAAAGTCTGACGAATGTTTATTAGTAATTAATTTTTGTTAGGCTTATATTTTCTTTTGACCCATTGAAATGTTATTAAGGTAACAAAAACCATTGTTATGAGAGCTATATGTCCTAGCATGCTGTGCCCAATTGTTACTAATTCTCCCATGTATAAACCAAAAGCTAGGCACCAAAAACAGGCCAATATTAGTGTTGCCATATATGCGTATTCCGTTGGTGCGTATCGCAAGGGGTTATGTTTAGGATGTAAGATTAATTTAGCAATTTTCCACACTTGTAATTCCTTTTATTAATTTAAATAGTTATTACATCTATAACATTATATACTTAGTATCCTAAGTTTTTGTAAATTATAGGATATTATTCTAATAATGATTACATATTTTGGAGAGAAAGTATGGAAAGGTTTATTGCTGCTGGAGAGACTTTTGTAACCGGATTTCTTCTTACAACGGTAATAATTTATGCTCTTTTTTTTATGATGGAAGAATCAACACCAAATCCTTTAAAAATAATATGTGGTTTAGTAGGCGGCACAAGTATTTTTATATTTTTAAAAGGGGTTTGATTTTTATAGTGGCGGAGAGCGAGGGATGCAAACTATAATCTATGCTTGTTTCTAGATGCCTATTAAACTCCTTTTAATAAAAGTGCTTTCATCGTTTCTTGTCCATAATAATCCACAGAGGTTTATATCAATCTCAATTCAAACTGTATACTAGACTGTATACTTTAATTAAAATTGATTAAAACTATATGGACATTAAAGTAATTAAAATAAATTGGCAGCCAGGGCCAGCAAATGGCTAAAGATAAAGAAAAATTCCCCTATGA
>CEOO01037526.1_pt1 | contig 11367 bp, 2 predicted proteins | sample 530321 | NCBI WGS metagenome assembly CEOO01 (sample SAMEA2619927, study PRJEB7988) | marine metagenome | biome: marine biome (ENVO:00000447); feature: surface water layer (ENVO:00002042); material: "saline water (ENVO:00002010), including plankton (ENVO:xxxxxxxx)" | depth 5 m
TGTTAGTATTGTCTGATAAATTAAATACGTAACTGTTACCACGCTCCATAGTCAGTGTTGGGTTTGCAACACCGTCTATATAATACACATTAACACCACCACTTTGTGCTACAGTAACTGTGTATGTTGTTACGCCACCCAGAGATGCGGCTAGTGAAACAACGTCTGTCATGTTGTTATTAATAGTTTGGATACTAGACAGGTTGTTGTTTACATTTGTGATGGTCGTAATGTTGCCAGACACATTCGTAACATTAGTGTCTGTAGCCCAGTATTTAGCTGAATACTCAGAACCCGCTACAGGTGAACCTGTCTTTGAAGCCCATTCCTTGGCAGAGCCACCGGGTGTGCCTGTGCCTTGTGCATATGATTTTGCAGAATACTCGTTGCTGTCTACGCCTGTGTCTGCGTCTACAACTGTAGTTGTGTCGCCCTCTTGCGCCCAACGAGATGCTGTTGTGGCGTGTTGACTAGCATCAGTAGCTGACGCGGCGGCGGCTGTCTGAATGACAGACAGTGTGCTTTGGTTAATGACACTGTTGAATCCGATGATGCTTATCTTTGCACCGGTCAATGCAGATGTTGAGCCACCCACATTGTTAATTGTGATTTGGTTCTGGTTTGCCAATGCGTAGTCAGAAGCGTCCAAGAACTGGTCGTTCACAAATACAAGGACAGCCTCATCTTGAAAGGCAAGGGTGGCTCCGTTGTCATCATTACCGCTGATAACCATCGGCAGTGTGCCAGTCTTAGTATAGAGAAACTTCGTCAGACCGGACGTTGGCTTAGAGAATGCGTTGAATACCCACACAACGTCATCAATATCTTGCAGACTGTTGCGCTGGTCTAGCCAAGTGACTGTAATGTCAGAGGCGTTAAAAGCTACTTCAAAAGTATCAGTGTCATCTGTCAGTATCAGACCGCCACCGTTAACAAGACACAGGTGTGTACCAGCCGTATTACTAAACGACTGTTGATTATCCCCACTTTTATAGGGGAAAGTCAGAGTATTCTCTCCGGCTACGTGGGTAAGACCTGTACGTAGCGGCGGGAAGTCAACGCCTGTCTTGTATTTTGATACTAGAATTTGTGACATAACAACCTCAATATACTACTCATTTGTGTCTGTGTCTATGTCTAGCGTGAGACACCCCTTGACACAGAACCACCGCTTCCACCTCTGCTGATGCCTGAACCCCTCTTTCTTCTTCCGGGTTCTACGCCAGTAATCTGTGTGACAAAATCGGAGCGGAACTGACCAGCCGCGTTAAGTCCGGGTACTAGTCGTGACAGTTCATCTACACCCCTGCGAAACTTCTTGTCTGGGTTCTCGCTGAAAGGAGCGTCAATGATGTAGGCAACACCATTTAAAGCTCGGTTAGCTAGATTATATGATGGAACCAAAGCACCAGCTATATCACTACCGCCTGTTCCAACACGGGTCCCCAAAACGGTGTCAACAGCAAACTGTGCTGGGCCAAACAAACCACCGCGTTCCAGAGCCAAGAACAAGAACCGGTATGGATTGTCCTTCTCAAGACCAATACGGTTCAGATACGGGTTACCCTCTTCACCATAACGTAGCCATTCTTTCATCTCGTACATCACAGCGTTAAGTGCGCCAAAGCCAGCTAAGTAAATCAAAGGCATTACGTTCCCTTTTGTTACTTCACGGGCAGTACGCTGAAGGACTGTATTGTTGAATGTGAATATCCATGACTTGATATGTGCAACCAAAGCAAAACGTGGGTCAGACATCCACGCTGGCTTTCTACCGGGGTCTGGGTTCATGATTGTTTCATTCACAATCTGGCGCAGTGCGGCACGTACCTTTGGATTAGCCGAAGCCATAGCGTCCTTGGGGTCAAACATAGCCAAGTCTTGTTCTGTCAGACCAACCTCAGTCAGCCAACGCTTGTGCATATTGCTACCCTGCAATGCTTTCTTACGCCAAGTTGGCAGTACCCTAACTGCGGCGGCAAGAGCGGCGGCTTGCTGTGCCTCTGTCAAAGGCTGTAGCAAGTTGGCCCGGAAGAAGATGTTGTTCCACTTTTCATATTTAAAGTGTGCGCCTTCTTCGGCAGAATTCTGTAAAGCATACTGGAAGCTCTCAAAGATAATGCCGAGGTCACGGGCAAATACCTTCATGTCTGTGTCTGACATGCTGTAGGCTTCTTTGAATGCCGCATATCTCCGACCTTTAGAAGTAGCGGCGGCCCCAAGTCCACGGGTCATCGCAACAGGTGTAAGGAAAGTAGACTTAGCCAATTGCTGTACACCAGCTAGACCACCCATCATGCCTGTGCGGCTGAATATCAAAGCTGGTTCTGCAATCGACTGAATTGCAGACAGAGACAAGAACGCCATGTTACCAAACAACTTCATACCGTTCTGGAACGAATATGCACCTGTGCCGCTGGTAGCACCAAAGAAACTCTTGCGTGGCAAGATGCCCATGTTGGCACGGATAGCGTAGAAGATACTTTCTCTTTCACTAGAAGTTAGTGGGCGTTCACCACGATTGATTAGCTCTTTGTCTATCTCACCATTAGCACCGGCAATAGCTTGGATATCTTCGCCTTTGGCCCCAAACCTACGGATAAAGGTTGTGCGTCTTACAGTGCTTGCAATGTAATTCTGTGTCACAGAAACGGTGTCATTATCCAAGAAGTCAGCCAGTGTCATATTTACTGTCTGACCTCCTACGTTCACACGGAAAGTAGCGTAGGAAGGTATGCGGATAATACGGCGCAGTTCTTGTGGCGTAATGTTATAAGCCTTTTGATTGAGTGTAGCCGCTAGGTCAAAGCCCCAAGTAGGCTGGTAACCCTCGTCCTCAATCTTCTGCACCACCATTTCGGCTTTAGCGCGGGGGTCTTTGTTACCTTCAAACACTTTCGTGAAGAAAGCAACGAGAGCGTCACGTCCCTCTACACCGTGTATTTTACGGTCAATGCTGTAACGCTGTGGAAAATACATAGGTAGTTTCTCAGGCGCAGTGAGACCACGGCTCTGATATGCATCCACCATTTCCTGATACAGGTCATCCATCAGCTTACGCATTTGCCGTGCTTTGTCTGCGCTGATGCCTAGACTACGTGGTATCTGTATAGCACCAGTCTGTGGGTTACGGAACTTGCCGCGCAAAATCTCTGCCATTGCGTTAGCTTGTTTAGGTGACAGACCTTTCAGAACTTGCTCGGTAAACTGTGTGCTGAACTTTGCAATACGCTCAGAGATTTCATCGTGAACATCTTGTCCGATGATGCCTGTCTCATTACGTCCTGTGCGCCCATACTTATCACGGTCAAACATGTTGGCCAGTTTATAAGCGGCTTTCGTACCGCGTCCCATACCAATGATGCGTTGCGCTGAACTTGTAAACACGCCTGTAAACCAGTTGCGTGACATCCACTCAAGCATACGGGTCTTCGCATCGCTCTCTGGCATATTCAGGTAGCGGGAGAACAGAGCAAACTCTTCTTCAGTAATGCTGTCTGTGTCTGATGTCTGGTCTGCTTCTGGTATTAGGGATGACCGGGCGAACTTCGGTACATCATCCGGGTCAGCGTTGGCTATAAGTTTTTCTAGCTTTTCTCCATGTCTCGCTAACCAACCAGCTTCTGCGTCCTCAAGGACGGAAGCTACAGTTGCTATGTCAGCTTCTGCCCCACGGAGATTATCAACTCGCTCTCGTAGTCTAGTCCGTATTCTTTCAACTCGTTTGGAGACAGGACTTGGAAGTCGCTCGTTTGAGATTTCTGCTTTGTCATCTCCTCTGAGGTAGGCTCGGACACCACCTTCGGAGATTCGGCTGTCGATGCCTTGGGCTTCTTGGACTGCGCCATTTGTTGCTTCCTCAATAAAGTTTTCAACGATTTGATTGTAACCAATCTGCATGTCATCGTCTACAGCCCGGTCCATCTCAATATAGTCAAAACCATATTCATTGAGATAATCGCGTGGCAGTAAAAGAATTGTGCCTTTCTTATCAAGACCAATTTTTCTTACAGCGGCAGAAACAATTGATACATCTGTGATAGGGTCAAAACCGCCCACATTTATATCAAATACTACACCGTTAGGTCTTTTATCCACATTAATAGGACGGCCTAGAACACTACTTAATTTACCGGATTCCGGCCTTAACTGTTCTTGCACCGTGCGGTCTGTAGTCTGTACAAACACACTAAAAGTACGCATATGATTAGGACGTGGCGGCTGATTAATATCCGCTGGCTTAAACACAGATGCGGCCATAGCGGCCTGTCTTAGACCACGGCCCAGTATCGCCAAGAATATTTGACGCTGGCTTGCATCCATGCCTTGAAGAGGTATCCGAATATTCGGGTTCTCTTCACCTTCAAATGTTCCAAAGCCGTTTGTATCAATACGGCGAAGGTCTGTTTTCTTGCCCAAAATAGCTGATGCCAGCTTGTCCAAAGCGTTTGGTTTATAAGCCTTACGTTTAGCGACAGAAGCCATAGACTGTTTTACAATAGTGTCAGCTTCTTTCATCATGCCGACTGTCCCTTTTAGACCGCGACCCTTGCGGACTAGTGTAGCAAACCTGTCACCCACTGGGTTCAGCTTAGATACTGTTTCAACGGTAGCTATAGAACTGCCAGTAAATTTGGCCATTGTGTCACGCAGAGCAAACGGTATGCGGGTATCTTTAAGTATGGTCTGTGTTAGCTGACCATTTGGCACAGAAATACCGGCGGCTTCTAAACGAGGCATAACCTTGTTCTGGATGACCATTGCATAATCGTCATACTCTTCAAACTTATTCTTTGCGGCGTTCTTCTCTGCACGTTCTTCTACCCAGCCTAATGCCTGTATCTGCCATGTCTCATATGGCTCGGCGTTTGGTGGCATATTAGCATTCATCTCATCGCGCATACCGATGTAGAAGTTAGAGATGAGTTCATACAATAGATAGTCATTTGCAATGACTTCACCATCTACACCAAAGACTGTAGCAACCTGACGGTCATTAGTAGACAACGGAACCTCTGCACGTTTGCCTAGCAAATAAAGCATGGTGCCGCTGAACGAGCGTGTTTTAGGTCCACCCAACATTTCAGGTGATAGAGCTTTACGTACACCCTCCGCATCGGTGAGGTCTGTCACAATAGGCATACCCTGTAGGTACTCAGAGAACACAGCGATAGCACGAAGTATGTTGTCTGTTGGATTTGCCTGTACAGAAGTTGCGCCAACCAAGTCAATGAACTGTTCAAGCTGTGCATCTGTTGCATCTGGAAAAGTAGCCCGGAACATCTCAGAGCTAATCTCATACCAGTACCGCGCACGGTCCTCACGATTGAAAGAGCGGTTCCAAAACTCTTCTGCTTTCGGCATCATGTCTATGCCAGAGCGTTTCATCATCTCTAGCTTTTCTTTGCCGCCGGGTGTGTTGGCTATTGCTTGTTCCCAGATTTCCTTAACGGACCGTTTGCCTATCCATCCACGTCCTTTAGCTGAAAGGTCTTTGTCAATGAAACGCTTACCGTCCACAGCAGTTTGCTGTGTACCCATCTGTGTTGCACGGGCTACACGCTTATGCTCTGGGATATTCTTCTGGATATCTTCCATAGTCTTGGACGCTTCAGGCGGCAGAGTAGAGCCGTCATCGCCTGTCTTACGTGCGAACTTCGGTGCTTCCTCATCTACCAAACGGATGTATTCATAGACCGGGTGTTCTTTACCACCGTCACGGCCTTTCATGCGGATACGTCCAACAACAGGTCCGCGCTCAACCTTCTGAGCATACATCACCGGGCGCAGACGTGGCTCGTCTGGTGCATCTGGGAAGGTAGACAGCTTGGTTGGGCCATCCATGTCTACCATCAGAGCATACTCATGTGGGCCTGAAGGGGTTTTAATCTTGGTTGCACCACCATTCTCTGAACTGAGATTGTTTGTGCTAGTTACAGAAACAATTGTGTGGATGGGGTCTGTCGCGTTATCGCGGTCTAACCATTCCCACTTCTGACGTTTCTTAGTGGATTTGTTTGGGTTGACCAGATTGATTGCACGACCTTCACGGTTCTTTGTTTGCTCTGGTGGTGTAAAGGAAACCTCTACATCACTCGTAGTCATGCTTGGCCTACCTTCAGGGCTAATCGCTATATTAACATTGTCATAGACTTTACCGGTAACGTCTGCCCCGTCTTGGTCTAGGTCAACGTAGTTACCACCCGGCAACACCTCTTCAACACCAAATCTTTCTTGTGCCGCGATATTGCCACGGTTCACGGGAACTATCCGTCCAAACACTGGGTCACGCTTGTCCATGAATGGGTTGGTTGCCTGTGTGTCTGCACCGTACTGCTTGGCAAGGTTTGCAAAGAAAGTATCTACAGTGTCTCTGCCTGTAATACCTTCAAAGGCTTCCCGTACCACACGCACAATCTGGCGTAGCATGTACTTGAATGTGCTTTCTTGATGTAACCGGCCACGATAGCGGTTCGTCAGCATCTGTGCCAGTGTCTCAGCTAGGACTTCTTCAGCCCGTACCTCTACAGATTGCTGGCTGTAGAACGGGTCACTGTCGATGACCTGACGGATACTGTCGTTCTCAGGCACACTGTTATAGAACTCAACCATCATATCTTTGCTGATGTTCTTTACTTTGACTGTGAAGTGTGTGAGTTCGTGAGCCAGCGCACGTACAGCATCAGGCGAAGACAAGCCTTGTGATATAGCAATGGCACCTTTCTGAATGCCGCCGCTCTGTTGCTTAACCCAGTTGTTTAGGTAAGCCGCCACAAACATGCCATCATCTGCCACGACATCTTGGTTCTGTAGCCAAGTTGCCATGTCTACCACGTCTACGGTGTCTAGAGCTTTACCCAGAGCTTGCTGGAACATCATCAGCACTTTACGGACGTTAGAGCGGTCCTGTTCAGGCACAGCCTCAAGCATGGCTTCAACGCCTTCACCAAACGCAGTCGCACCGCCACGCTGTCCAGCATCACGGGAACGAGTAAACTTAGGGTCCTCGTTTCTCTCGCGAAGCATATTTTTCATATATGCAATAGCTTCGTCTTTGGTGTAGCCGATGGGTAACTCAGGGATGCCGGGTGTTTTGGCACTGCCACTTCTGGCTACTTCACCACCGTTTTCATCTACCAAGAACCATGCATAATTAGATGAGCCTACCATCTGCAAACGCATGGTATACATGATGTTGCCACCATCTGCGACTGAGGTAATAGGTGGCTGAACCTCATCAACCATACCCTCTGGGGTCCGCATACGCCGTGTCTTGATTGTGTATTCAATCTCAGCTTCAGCTTCAGCTTCATCAATTACGCTATCTGGTGAAGCGGCAGTGACTTCATCATCTTTGATAACAGCCGGTGACAAACCTAAACGCTGGCGTATCAGTTCATTCATGTCTGTCTCAACAGGGTCTCTGCCGGTCTCTGCTTCAGTCTGTGTCTCATCTGGCAGAGGTATTACATCCGGTGGAGCATTCGGGTCAGGACGTGATGTACCCGGTTGTTCAGCCCGTTCATTACCACGCTCTGTCACACCCGGCTGGTCTTCACCAAAACGCGGGTTGTATGGTAATGCCGCTGGTGTCTGTGTCTCATCAGTAATCTGTGCGGCTGGCTGACCTTCAATCTGCCCTTGCATCTGGCCGCGCATCTCAGCCAACATGGCGTTCCGAGCTTCCATCAAACGCTTATAAACAGGAGCAGTCATCAGAAGGTTAGATGGGTTAGGTGAACTAACATCCATCAGAGTACCAGAAGATATGGCTACACTGCGGAAACCTGTCTTGCTTGAATTATCAAATATCAAAACATGGTTCATCTTTGGGTTGCCCTGCTTGTCTTTTGGACGCAGTGGCCTGTTGTTCTTGTCCATGACTACACGGAAAGGCTTACCGCCTTTGCTTTGGTAAATCATGTTAGGAAGTTTTGTAGTACGAACTGGGTTCATAATTATTTTAGTCAGTTCAATACGCTCTTGAATATCTGCTAACTGACGAATAGCTGAAGGTGTATTACGCTTCGCCGCTGTATTATAAGTCTGGTCCCATTGAGCTTTCATAACGTCCGCTTTACGTAACCACTCAAAGAAAGCAACGGTGTTTCTTATCCTAACGTCACCGGTATACTTCTCATTTGCTTGACGCTTGTTAGCATCGTACTGCTCCATCCTATCAATTTGTGACTTCAAGAAGGCATCACGGCTAGACACGCTGTCTGGATTGAAACCGGCTGGAATTTGATTGTTAATTATCTGGTCGTTGCGTGTGGTTGCCTCAAACTGTGCGTCTTCTTCACTGGCAAAGTTCTGGCGGAAGTCTGTGTTTGCATTATCAACAACAGACCAGCTACCATCTTCATTTTGTTCAATGACAAACTGCGGTGCGGGAAGGGCGGCTACTGGCTCTGGACCAGTCAGAGGTGTCATCACCTCACCATCTATTGGGTCAGGCCCAGTGAGAAGTTTGGTTGCTGGAACGAGTTGTGTGCCGGGTTCAAAAGCCGGGACATTCTTTCCGTTCATCTGGCTAATTAGAATACCACCAGCCGTAGTGGGTACATCAAAGAATATAGAACCAATGAATGCGTCTAGTGCGCCCTGTGAAAGAACACGGCTAGGGTCATAACTATTTTGAGCAATAGCGTTAGATGAGATAGTGTCTGCAACTTCTAGAGTAGGCTGAACAATCAGGGACTGTTGTGCAAACTGACCGGCTATAGCTTTTGCACCTACGGCAGGGGCGGCGGTTACACCTACGCCTCTTGCAAAGCGCAGAGGTGCTATCAAAGTCGCAACAGATGCTAGTGCGCCAGACTTTGCGCTATCTACTTTGGCATCTGCGTAAGCTAAGTCGTAGGCTTCTTCAACAGACTTTCCTTGTTGTCTATAAGCTATGTATGCGTCTTTAGTAGTGGAACCGAGCGTTTGTAAAGCTACGCCACCACCAGAACCTACTGTTGCACCACCAAGAATACCTAAAGGTGTAGCAACTACTGTAGGGGCTGTTATGGCACCACCAGCCGCACCGCCAGCAATCATTGTAGAAATAGAAGGTAATGTGCCACCAATCATGTTGGCATACCAGTCAGCATCTACAAAACGTGATAAGCTGTTTTGGTCAAAGCCCAGTTCTTCAGGGGGAGCAGTTATAGTTCTTTGAAAGTTTTGCTCCAGAGCCATCATGTTGGTCTCATTATCATTCAAGATAAGAGATGCTCCAAAGCCCATGTCACCATAGCCTTGGTCAGCCGCCGCCATAGTGTCACTTAAAAATTCACTAAACGCACTTTGTGTGTCTGGACCAGACATGTCTGTGACTGGGATGTCTGTGTCTAAACCAAACTCTTGAGAAAGTTCAGACAGGTCAAAACCTCTAGCTCTTTGCTGTTGCTTTTGCTGGAAGCCACCGATGCCCTCTATCAAGCCAGAAATTCTTTCTCTGTCTATCTGAGGTGATTGGTAGTTAGCTAAGTCTTGTCTGGCCTGTTGTAGTTTGTCTGCACCAATACCACCAAAGCCGGTGGTTGGATTAGCAAAAAGACCCGGTACTTTTGGTGCCATTTTTATAAGCCTTGTTGAATAAGCCTGATAATCTGATTAGCAACAGTCGATGAAAGACCGCGACCTGTAAGTGAATTTCTTAAATCATTGATGAGTTGACCTCTTTGACCGGCGGGTGTCTGCATAACTTTCTGACGGAAAGAACTTACAAACTGTCCCAACTCCCCACCAAAACTTAAAGTAGCGGTTGGGTCACCATCAAAATAACCTGTTCCAGAAGTGGTTATTTGAGGTGAAAGCAGACCCAGTGCATCGTTAATTGCTTTATTGATAGATGCGGGGTCATTGCCTATCTGACCGGACAACACTTGGTTCTTGACCATATCTGTAATCTGTCCATAGACACCGCTATACAAAGGGTCTAAGTCATTGCCATCAAACGCATCGTCACCAAATAATGGTGTTCCGTCTGCTCCTGAGTAGTTCAGAACAGACGTATTAATCATGTCATTGAGTGCAGACATGTTACCCAAGTTCAAAGGGTTCGCCTGACCTTTTGCGTTAGCTCTAATCATGGCTCCGCCAAGTGTGCCTTCTAAGTTAAGTATGGCTCGGCGGTTTGCTTGGTCCTGATTGAACCTTGCAATGTCATATTTAGATGCAAGTCCAAGATTGAACTGACGTTGCTCTTCAGCCGCCGCTCTTTGCTTGGCTTCTTTCTGTTTACCAGCGGCATCCAACTGACCAGCTAACAGACCGAGGTTGCCAAGTGTTGTCATAAATCTAGACATGTTAGGACCCTACGCTTGAGACTGCGCCTTTCGAGGCTAATGAGAATGGATTAGATTGACCCGCCATAAGTTTTGCCTGTGTTCCGGCTGGCCCCAGACCCAAGTTCATGTTCTTGAACTGGTTGTTCTGGTATTGCTGAAGAGCTTGCATCGCATCCATTGGTAGTTTGGATTGTATCTCAGCAAACTTTGCATCTAGTGAGGCGATACCTTCGGTAGCAATTGTACTGTTGGTAAGACCCCTAGCGGCCATAGAACTGACCCAGTTAGCTTTCGCATCCGCGTATTGTTGGTTCAATTCATTCTGCCGCTGGGTGGTGTACTCAGACATAAAGTTTTGGCCGAAGTCAGAGTTCGGGTCAGTCTGCGCCCGAACACGGGCAACCTCTTCTGCATAGAGACGTGCGGCTTGCTCTTGTGGGCTTTCAGCAAATGCCGTAATTAGAGCCGAGCCTACAGAAAGTGCTTGCATTGGGTCATCCATAGCTTTCTGTGCAATGTTATCCATCACGCCTTGGAAGCTAAAGCCACTGCCTTCAGTGTTTTGTTTTACCCAATCAGCGGCTGATTGCATCAAACCATTCTCACCAACCACGACTTGCTGACCATTAACCATGAAGGATGGAACACTCTTACCGCCAGCGGTCACCATCATTTGATTACTATTTGCGGCCATTTGATTACCAGCACCGCTAAATACGGAGCCGCCCGGTGTAGACATATTCGCGCCACCGCCTGTGCCTACTGCCGATTGGTTTGCCGACAATATCTGAGCATTGCTCATGTTCGGAGTTGACTGGTTAGGTACAACATTAGGTGGATTGAATTGTCCAGAACCGCTACTACCTGAAGGCACACTACCGCCGGTGTTTACTGCGCCGCTGACATTTGCAAACTGCGTGGCGTTAGCGTTTGTATTCTGCATACCAAACTGCGGCTGGAAGCCGCCACCAAACTGCCGTGGGCTTTCCTTGAGATATTGCTGTATATCAGCATCACTCATACCCGCTTGACGCATCGCGTCTAAATCACCAGCTATATTTAAGTTGTTTTGGCTTTCGTAAGCATA
>CEOO01104980.1_pt1 | contig 11254 bp, 15 predicted proteins | sample 530321 | NCBI WGS metagenome assembly CEOO01 (sample SAMEA2619927, study PRJEB7988) | marine metagenome | biome: marine biome (ENVO:00000447); feature: surface water layer (ENVO:00002042); material: "saline water (ENVO:00002010), including plankton (ENVO:xxxxxxxx)" | depth 5 m
TCTATGAAAAAAAATAAATTTTTTACAAATTGTTATTAGAATACATGGAAAAGAGAAAAATAATCCCATTAATAAAGGGAAAAGAATTGAAATAGGAGATAATAAAAGATGCTTTTCATAGATTAAAAAAGGAGACACTATCCAATGCATTGAGCCGATATAAAAACCAACACCAAAACACCATCCTGCAAAAAAAGAATCTTTAAGATTCTCTTTTAAAAGTATTTTTTTAATAAATACGAAATATGTAAGTATTACTATTGGTGTCAGAAAAAAAAAGGACTGAGACACTCCAAGAAAAATTCCAAGAATTATGAAAATCCATAATGACTTTTTGTTCATTTTTTTAAAGTAACTAAAATCTTTTTTATCCTTCTAGTATCAGCCTCTATAATTGTGAATTCTAGTTCTTTGTTATAATTTATAACTTCACCTCTTCCAGGAATCCTTCCAATTAGAAAAAAGATAAATCCTCCAATTGTATCAATTTCATCTTTTTTTTCAATTTTGAGTTTAACTCCAATCTCTTTTTCAAACTCTTCTAATGTCACCCTTGCTGGAAGCTCAAAGTTTTTTTTTGAAACTTTTTTAATTTCTTCAGGTTCTTCAAAGTCGTGTTCATCCTTAATTTCGCCAACTATTTCTTCTACTAAATCTTCAATTGTCACAAGACCATTGGTACCTCCAAATTCATCAACAACTATTGACATATGGATTTGCTCAGATCGCATTTTTAAAAGTAGGTCCAAAATTTTCATTGTCGGTGAGGAAAATAAAATTTTTCTTACAATTTTTTTTGAAATTTTTAACTTCTTTTTTTGAATACTGCTATTGTGTATTTTTTCAAATAAATCTCTGATATGTATCATACCTAAAATTTTATCTAGATTACTCTCAAAAACCGGAATTCTTGAGTGCTTCGTTTTGTCTATAAAAAGCACAAGTTCGTTATAAGTCGTATCAACAGAAACAGCATCTATGTCTGCTCTTGGTATCATTATATCCTCAATACATTTATCACTTAAGTTAATGACGTTTTTAAAAATATTGCGCGTACCTGCATCAATATTATTTGAACCATTAACATCCTCTTCAATTAAATCTTCTAAAACTTCTTTGATATTTTCTTTTTCAGAGAATTTAAATAGACTCTTTAATTTATAAAAAAAATTTTTAATCATTTATGACGTAGGGTGATGAAATTGATAATTTAGAAAGAATATTTATTTCTTTATTTTTCATTATCTTAAAATCTTTTAATTTTTCATGATTAAAGCCTAATAAATGCAGCAAACTATGTATTACCATGTGAGTTAAATGATCTGAAGGCTTTTTATTTTGCAACTTAGATTCCTTGATAATCTTCTCCAATGATATTACTATATCCCCAAGAATAATTTTAAACCTTTTTTTAGTTATAAGTCTTTCATCATTTTGGGGAAAAGATAGAACATTGGTTGCTTTATTGACTTTCCTATATTTTTTATTAATTTTTTTAATCCCATTATCATTTGTTAATAAAACTGATAAATAATATTCTTTTTTAAAATCCATCTCTTTTAGAACTTCAGATATTGACTTTTTCAAAATCATTTTAATTTCGTTTTCACTAAAGGAACCTAAGTACTCAAAATTAAACTCAATCATTCTAAAGGCTATACATATTCTTTTCCAACGCCTTTATCTTTCTCAAACTTTTCATAGTATTTTACAATTTTTGATACTAAAGGGTTTCTTACTACATCGTTATCCGAGAACTCAAGAAATCCAATTTCTTCAACATTTTTTAATATATTGATTGATTCTCTTAAACCTGATTTTGTTCCAGATGGTAAATCAACTTGAGATAGATCTCCAGTTATAATCATTTTTGAATTTTCCCCTAACCTTGTTAGAAACATTTTCATCTGAACTGCAGTTGTATTTTGTGACTCATCTAAAATAATGAATGCATTTGATAATGTTCTTCCTCTCATAAATGCAAGGGGAGCAATTTCTATAAATCCAGATTCTATTTTTTTTATAACTTCAGAAAATGAAAGCATATCGTTTAAGGCATCATAAATTGGTCTGAGGTATGGATCAATCTTTTCTTTTATATCTCCTGGAAGAAAACCTAATCTTTCTCCAGCTTCAACAGCAGGTCTCGTAAGAATAATCTTTTCGATTTCACCCGACTTTAACATAGAGACAGCGTAGGCTACAGCTAAATATGTTTTACCTGTACCAGCTGGTCCGCAGCAAAAAACCATTTGCTTCTTTTTAACCATATTAAAATATTCTAATTGTTTCTTAGATCTTGGTTTTATAATTTTCCTTCCAGCTACTATATTTGAAGACTCAATCACTTCATATTCCTTAATTGGCTTTTCATAATTTTGGTTTTTAAATATTTTGATGATGGTATCAATGTCAGATGAACTTAAAGACTTATTTTTTTTTACCCCTTCGTAAAGCTTTTTTAAAACAACGTCCGTATGTTCAACATTCTCTTGCAAACCTTCTATCTTCAAATAATTACCTCTTGGAAGAATACTAACACTAAAAGCATTCTCAATTTTTTTTAAATTTTCATCATTACTCCCAAAAAAATCAGGAAGAATTAAATTATCTTCAAAAGAGATAATTTTTGAAAACATTTCATTTTTTTTTAATTTTTTTCTCAAATCTTTTACGAATTTAAAATTCTTCCATGAAAAGAGAAAGAGGTCAATCTTTCTATTTTAATTTTGAGAATTTTTCCTATTAAATCACTTGAAGAAAAAACATGAACTGGCTGTAAAAAAGGTGTTCTTCCAACGTATTGATTATTTTTTTTACCAAAATTTGTAAATAATACATCAACCTCTTTATCTAAAAAGGTCTCATTAAATATTTTTTGCTGCTCATTAAGTATCTTCTGAATTTTATTTAATCTTTTATCCAAAATTGGCTCATCAATTTGGTCTTTAATTAGTGAGGCAGGTGTTCCGAGCCTTGGTGAATATTTAAATGAATAAGAACTTGCAAAGTTTACTTTATCAATTAACTCTAATGTCTCTTGAAAGTCATTATCTGTTTCCCCAGGATAACCAATAATAAAATCTGATGAGAAAGCCATATTTTTTACTTCAAACTTAATTTTATTGATTAAGTCAATATAATTTTCTTTGGAATATTTCCTATTCATTTTTTTTAAAATTTTATTTGAACCTGATTGAACAGGAAGATGAAGAAATGGCATTAATTTTTTATTATTTTTATGTTCTAAAATTAGCTCATCGTTAATATCTGAGGGGTGCGACGTTATATATCGTATTCTTTTTAATTCAGGTAAAGATGATAAAATATTACAAAGCTTAGACAGGTCTACCGGTTTTTTTTCTGATTTCTCGAAAACAAATGAATTATATGAACTTACGTTCTGACCCAGAAGGTTTATTTCCAAAGCCCCATTTTCAACTAAATTTTTTGCTTCAGCATAAATTTCCTCTACCGATCTTGAATATTCATTCCCTCTTGTATAAGGGACTACACAAAAAGAGCAAAATTTATCACACCCCTCCTGAATTGTGATTTGTCTAGTAGCGCCTTCAATATGGGATTTCGGAAAAGAGCTAAATTTTTGTTCACATAAAAAGTTTGTATGAATCTTCTCTATTGATTTTACTTTTAAAAGCTTAGGAATTGATTGAATATTCTGAGGGCCAACAACATAATCTACAAGATTATTTCTTTTTAAAACCTCCTGACCTTCTGCCTGAGCAACACACCCCATCACAATGATCTGCATTTTTTCTCCAAGCTTTGCTTTATTTTTTTTAAAAACTGACAATCTACCTAAATCAGAATAAAACTTTTCACTTGCCTTCTCTCTTATGTGACAAGTGTTTAGTATTGCAACGTCAGACATCTCTAAATTTTCAGCTTTTTTAAATCCATTATGAACAAGAAGATCATCAACTTTTTCAGAGTCATACTGATTCATCTGACAACCATATGTTTTTACAAAAAAAGATTGGTACATAAACTAAATAATTAAAGGAATTTTAATTTATTACAAGAGCATAAATTCATAAAGTCTAACTTTTTTTTCTACCTCTAAGTTTTGAAAGTTATTACTAATTTGCAAAGAAATTTTATCATGACAATATTTTGCAGCAAGCTTTCTATCTTTGAAGTGGGAAAATTTTTTTGGCTCGTGGAAATTTACGTTAACTTCACTAAAACCAAGTCCAAGAAATTTCCATGCATGTGAAACAAGGTCCATGTTTCCGAACCATGCGAAAAAAGGCCTAAACTTTGTTTCAAGGGGTATCCCATCAAGTTTACTGTAGGAAATAGAGATTGGTTGAATATAAAATTGCTCTGGAGATTTACCCTCAATTACCCCTAAAAGTGAGGTTTTAAAGGGTAAAACCTTAGAGCCGTCACTCGAGGTTCCTTCAGGAAATAATATTACACTGTACCCACTCTTTAGAGTGTTGGTTATTTGGTTCATTTGCCCTTTAACTTTTATTATATCATTTCTGTTAACAAAAATTGTCTTCCCAAGGGCACACATCTTATTTATAAAAGGCCAAGTATCTATTTCTGATTTTGCTACGAATAAACCGTCAACACTTGAACCTAAAACGAATATATCAAGGTAAGAAATATGGTTTGATACAAACAAAACTTTTTTATTAGATTGTTTACCTTTTATGTTTACTTTGATTCCAAAAATTTTAACAAGTCCCTTAAAAAAAATTTTGTAGAATAAGAAAAAGTTTTTTTTTAATAGAAAATGATAGAATGACTGAAGAAAGGCACAGATTATTGTCCAAAATAAAAAAGGTAAAAGTCTTAAGCAAGAAAGAATTGGAGAATAAAGCATTATTTAAAAGATAAATTAGAATATTTTTTTATAATGTTTTGAGATTTTAAAATTATTAACACATCTGTCGTATCAAATCTTTTATCAACAACAGCTCCTTTACCAACCCACGCACCGGCTCTTATATAAGCCTTAATTAACGGTGGTAATAATCTAAATTCATCTTCTTTATTAATTTTTTTTGATGATAATATATTTAAATCTGCTTTTAATTTTTCTTTTGGACAGGTTGAATATTTTGGTGGAGGGGCATGGAAATGGTTTAAATATGAAAGTTGTTTTTTAAATTCAGAATAATTTGAAGATGGAAAACTTGCACAACCAAAAATTAAATCAACTTTTTTTTGTATAATATAAAAAGCAAGTCCCCTCCACAGTAGCTTAATTATTTTTCCGTCTCTGTAATTTTTGTCAACACAAGATCTTCCAGCCTCTAACATTGAAATATTTTTTTTAAATAAATTTGAAATATCAAACTCAGATTCACTATAAAATCTTTTATATTTTTCATTTTTTCCTTTTAAAAGTAACCTATATGTTCCTACAACAAAATTAGGTGCCACTGACTCATCAACAACGACAAGGTGATCGCAAAACTGGTCAAACTCGTCAGAATCCATTTTTTTTTCTTTTGAGTCTTCAAAAAAACTCTTTTGCCTTAATTGTTTAGCTTTTATTAGCAAAGGATCAGGGTGTCTAATAATTTTTATCTTATAATTTTTAAATGAAAAATCTAATTGTTCTGACCTTATTGATTTTTTTAGGTTACCAGATCTTTGATCTTTATCTTTGAGTTTTTTTTCCTCAATACCTATGGACCATTTTTTTACATAAATAACATTTTTTGCAACATATTTAACTTTAGATAAAATTGATTTAAATTTACCAGCACTCTTCGTTGGTGAATTGACAGAAGATTTATTTTTTTTCTTTAGTTGGAACACCATATAATTCTAATCTATGATCGACTAATTCATAGCCTAATTCTTTTGCTACTCTTTTTTGAAGTTCTTCAATGGCATCATTCTGAAACTCAATTACTTTTCCATTCCTAACATCTATAAGATGATCATGGTGCTCTTCAGGAACTTCCTCATACCTAAATCTTCCATCTTTAAATTCATGCTTTTCAATAATATTATTTTCTTCGAAAAGCCTAATTGTTCTATAAACAGTGGCAATTCCAATATTATTATCTATTTCAGAGGCTCTTTTATAAACCAACTCAACATCAGGGTGATCTTTTGATTCAGCTAACACCTGAACTATTATCTTTCTCTGTTCAGTCATTTTGAGGCCTAGTTTGTTACATTTATCTAAAAGTGAAGACATAATTTTAAAAAAATATTAAGTTTTAATTAAATTTTTGTTACATTACTACCAAGGTATTTAAGATAAGTTTATCATATAATCAATATACCAAAAACTAAAAATATTATGAAAAAAAAAATTTTAGATATAACTAGCTTCGATTGTCCAATGACCTTCATTAAGGCGAAAGAATTCATTAAAAGCAACGCTAACGAGAAAAAAGTAATTATTATAAAAGGTAAAACTAACTTAGAAAGATTAGAGAACTCTCTAAAAAAAAACTTTCGTGTATCATCAAAAAAAATTGAAAAAGACATCTTCGAACTAAGTCTCATCTAACAATTTCTAATTCCATAAGCTGAGCATCATTTCTTCCTAACTTGTTATAATAATAATCCTTCCTTATTCCACAATTTTTAAATTGATGAGAAATATAGAAATTTTTAGCAGCTTCATTTTTTATGTTTACTTCCAAAATAATCTTTTTTACTTTGTTTTCTTGACAAAAAATTATGCATTCATTTAGAATTCTTTTTGCAATACCCTTTTTTCTAAAAACAGGTTGAACGAAAATTGAATAAATCTCAAAAATATCAAAAATTTTATTTCCGATGCAAAAAGCTACAATTGATTTTTCTTTAAAACATAGTTTACCAAAATAACCTTGTTTACTAACTAAACTTTTAAGATCATTAATCTTCCAAATACTATTTTCCAATTCCTTAAATCTTTTTTGAAATAAATACAAAGAAGAACAATTATTTTTTTTTAAACTCTTTAAAACAAACTCACTCATAATATGTATTGTGGTAAAAAATATCTTGGTTATTACTTGAATAACCTTGATTGAAGCATTCAACTAAATCCTTTGCATTAATGGAATACAACTTAACACTCTGTTTGATAAAAATTTTGATGTTCTTATCATCAGTAACAAGAAAAGTTTTATTATTTAGTTCTTTTTTTTTTTTTAAAAAAAGCTCAACTTTTTCAATACTATCAACAAATAGTTTTGATTTTTCTATTATTTTTCTTTTTTTTATTTCAAAGTGTTTGAAAAAGAAATTTTTTCCAGACGATCTGTACGTCACAATCAACTCACAATCATTATCTAGCTCTCTAATTAAATAAGGAAAAAATGTCGAAATGGAGTGTACCTTTGCCTTATTAGATAATGTAAGTGCCTGACAAATTGATTTAACTGACCTTATTCCTGTAAAGCTTCCAGGACCTTTAGCAAAAAGTATATACTTGAGATTACTAAAGTTATTATTTTTTTGGAATTTTGTAAGAATGGAAAATATTCCTTGAATTTTTCCATTTATAATTTTTTTCTCGTGATACAAACATAATTTTTTTCCTTCGAATAATGCAATTGAAATTCTATGGCTTGAACAAAAAATTGATAATGCTAACATGACTAAATCTATAAAATGAATCAAAATTTCGTAAAAGTAAATCAAAATCAGCTCGACGTTGATATTGACCTAAGATACGCTTCTAAAAATAACTTTACGGGAAATAAAGTTTACTTATCTGAATCATGCTTCCTTCACAAAATAGCTTTTGAGCATCTTTGCTTAGCTGTTGATATTGCAAAAAAGATTGGACTAAAGATAAAAATTTTTGATGCATATCGCCCAACATATGTTCAAAAAAAATTATGGGATACATTACCAGACCCAAACTTTATTGCTCCTCCAAATAAAGGATCCCCTCATTCAAGAGGTATTGCAATTGACATAACTTTAATTAAAAACGGAAAGGAACTTGATATGGGAACTGAATTTGACGAGTTCAGTAAACTATCTTATCACGGATGTTTGAATATTTCAAAAATTGCCTACCAGAACAGATTAACGCTTCTTGGCATAATGACTGATTCCGGTTGGGATTTTTACAGGAATGAATGGTGGCATTATCAGCTTTTTAACTCTAAAGCTTATAAGATAATTGATAATATTGAATCATGAGAGTTATATTCTTTATATTTACCTTTCTTTTAATTAATCAAAGTTTTGCAAAAGAAAAATCAGCTATAGTATTAATGTACCATAGGTTTGAAGATCAAAGATTTCCCTCAACAAGTATTTCATCAAAAAATTTTCAAGAGCAGATCAGATATCTTAAAGAAAATAACTTTAACATTCTCCCAATTTCTGACTTAGTACTTTTCTTCAACAAGAACTATGACATTCCTGACAAATCAGTTTTTATTACAATTGATGATGGATACAAAAGCTTTTATGAGCATGCTTTTCCAATTTTAAAAAAACATAAAATTCCTTTTTCTCTTTTTCTATCAACGAAGTTCGTTTCAAATGAGAAAAAAAGCGACTTTATGAGTTGGGAAATGATAGAAGAGCTTTCAAAAAATAAAGGGCAAATCCTCAATCATACAGATAGTCATCCAAAACTTTTAGAACTACAAATTAATGAAGTTGAAAAAGAATTTAATTTAGCTGAAAGGAAAATAATATCAAAGATTGGAAGACTCCAAAGAGTTGTCTCTTATCCCTATGGCGAATCAAACCTTCAAATTCAGGAACTAGTCAGAAAAATGGGTTATGATATTGGTTTTGCACAACATTCAAGTCCTGTCCATATAAATGAAAATAAACTTGCGCTTCCTCGGTTCGCAATTAATGATGAATTTGGAAGTATGAAGAGATTTATTCAAATAGTGAACTCAAAGGCATTAAGAGTATATGATGTAAAAGTCATAAAAGATGATTCAAATTTAGAGAAATTTGACATATCATTTAGTACAAATAAAATTAACAAAAATGTTAATTGTTATATAAATAATGATGCAGTACTAAAAAAAATTATAAGCAAAGAAATTATAAGTTTAAAAATTTCTAATCTTAAAAAAAATAAAAGATATAGGCTTAATTGCACTTACTTTGACGAAAAAAGAACTTTATTTTGGTACGGTAGAATGATCAAAATCACTAAGGAATCTATAGTATTCTAGTTTCAGTTAAATTATCTGCTAATTAAGTATATTACCCTTATCATACTTTTTAAAATTATTTGAAGTCATTATTTCTTTGACATCTTTAATATAGAATTCTCTTCTTTCAGAATAATCTTTTAAAAAGTTTACAAGTTTATACCCCGAGAGATTTTCCCCACTCATTCTAAGTTTTTTTCTTTCTTCTCTAAAGTCGGCATAGGCTAAATGAGTATTGATATTTTTAAGGTACGACCTTACTGATTCAGATAAGTTAGAAAATTTTTTAATGAAAAATTCATCATTTTTATTTCTGTCTTTTGGTTTCAAACCCTTAGATTCATCAAATGTATATTGACCAAAAACAGCATTACCCTCTCTAGAATAACGTGATGTTCCCCAACCACTTTCAATTGCTGCTTGTGCTAAAGCTAAAGATATGGGGATTATGTCAACTCGCACTAAAAGATTTCCTAGATTAGAATCATTTGATCCATACTTTTCACTTAGTTCAAATAACCATTGCGGCCAAAAGTCTCTTGAAAAATTTTCACCATCCGACTCTCTCCACCAATCAAGTATTTTTTTTCTATCATTTAGAATCTGTAAGTTCTCAGAATAAATTATGGGAATAAGAGTATTTATAAACAGTCTCTTTCTCTCTATAATAGGTTGGATCTCCATAAAGTCTTTAGGTAGTGAGGAGAAAATAATTAAGTTTGCTGATTGATTACTTAAAAGATTATCCACGGAAAATTCGTATTTCTTAAATATCTCAATCATCTCACTAGATTCAGAAATATAGTCAACTGTTACATCGGAGGAGTTTGTTTCAAAAAGTTTTGTATTCCTTATTGTGTAATTAACAGATAAGCCATTAAAATCTTTTTTTTTACTAAAGCTATTGTAAAACCCAACAGCAATATTTATTAAAAGTAAAGAAATTAAAAAAATCCCTAAATTTTTGTAGGTAATATTAGATTCTTGCATCAATCTTGATTTACTGCTTCAACTGAGACAATTTCTGGTATGTAATACTTAAGCATATTTTCGATTCCAGATTTAAGTGTTATTGTAGAACTTGGACAGCCGGCGCATGCACCTCGTAACTCCAAAAACACAACTCCATTATCAAATTTTACAAAACTTATATCTCCACCATCTTGAGCAACTGCGGGCTTTATTCTTTCTTCCAAAAGGTCATTAATTTGCTTAACAATCTCTAAATCCTTTTTGTTATAATTATCTTTAGTTTTTTTATTATTTTTAATTACATTTTCAACTTTTTTTCCAGATGACAAAAAATCATGAATCTTTGAGAGAATAGAGGGTTTGAGCGATTCCCAATTTACTTCATTTGATTTTGTAATAGTTATAAAATCTTTACCAATAAAAACACCATTTACATTTTTATCCTCAAATAACATATTAGCCAAGCTATTAGATTTCGCCGCTTTTTTTGATTTAAACTCTTGAGTACCGTTTTCCAGTAAAATCTTTCCAGGAATAAATTTCAGAGTTGATGGGTTTGGGGTCTCTTCTGTTTGAATGAACATGTTTAATAAATAATTAATTCAAGATAATTTGTCAATTTCTTCTTCTCTTAAGTTTGATGGTATAATTGTTAAAGGTACCTTTAGTTTTGATCTCTGCTTTCCAGTAAACGCACTAATTAATGTATCTGAACCAGAATTACTTGAAGCTAAAACGAAGTTTGAAATGAATTTATTATCGGATAAAAAATTTATTATACATTCTACTCTATCACCTTTCATCAAAAACTTTTTTGGTTTTTTATCTGTGAATTGAAGAATAAAATTTTCATATTCTTTTATTTTTGATTCTGCTTCCTCTCTTGACTCAGCTTCCGCTATATCTTCAACTGCTTTCCAATGACTAAACTCTAAAGTATCAAAGGTGTATAAAATCGCAACTCTTCCGTTACTTCTTGCACTCCTTTGTGCGGCATATCTCAGTGCATTATACATTTCAAGAGTATCATCTAAAATTACCAAAAAAGTTAGTTCCTTAGTCATAATGCTAATTTTTTTTAAAAATAAATCCTGCTGTTATACCCAAACCAATTGCAATAATAGCAGAAAAAACACCATATAGAAACGAGAATCTATGAG
>CEOO01108918.1_pt1 | contig 11156 bp, 12 predicted proteins | sample 530321 | NCBI WGS metagenome assembly CEOO01 (sample SAMEA2619927, study PRJEB7988) | marine metagenome | biome: marine biome (ENVO:00000447); feature: surface water layer (ENVO:00002042); material: "saline water (ENVO:00002010), including plankton (ENVO:xxxxxxxx)" | depth 5 m
TAAGATCTCAATACTTAGTGAACAATCCACTTCTGGATGAAGATCAACTTCGACGGAATACTCACCAGTTGTTTTTATTTTATTGCCCAATTTGATTGACTTTTTTTGAATAGATATGCTGTTCTCGTTGAGAAAAGTAACTATATCAGAAACAGAAAGAGAGCCATAAAGTTCACCATTATCTTTTGCAGCGATCTCTTTGGTAAGTTTCAAATTATTAATTGTTTGAGCAGTTTTTTCAGCAATAGATTTAATTTCGCTATCTTTTTTTAGTAAGTTATTTTCAATTAACTTTATATCTTCAATATTCTGCTTTGTAGCAATTTTAGCTTTACTATTAGGAATTAAGTAATTTCTGGCATATCCATCTTTGACAGATACCACTGAACCAATCTCCCAATTTTTTTTAAATTTCTCTAAAACAACTACTTTAATCATAACTAAATTAAGGATAAAAATCTTGCCTGTTTAATGGCTTTAGTGATTTTTGTATGAATAGATCTAGACATATTTGTAACTCTTTGAGGAATTATTTTTCCATTTTCATTTGTAAATTTTTTTAACAAATAGGTGTGTTTGTAATCAAGTTTTAAAAGTTCTTCATTAGAAATATTAAGGTTTTTTTTCATAATCTAGTTATCTTTGTTAATTTGTGGAGTTGCTTGTTCTAAATCTTCATTAGATTTTGTGATTAAAAATCTGAGACAATCAGTATTAAACTTAAGAAAGCCGTCTAATTTTTTTGGAAATTCAGATGTAGCGTTAAATCTCATAAATTTAAATGAGCCTTTAGAATATTTGTTAATAGAAAATTTCAGATTTTTAATTCCCCAATCCTCTTTGTAGCCAATAGATACCTTGTTATTATTAAAAAACTCCTCAATAGAAGTATTTAGATTTTTCATTTGATCGTTAGCAAGATCGGGTTTTACTATAATTGTTGTTTCGTATATGTTACTCATGTAAAAAGAGTGTCTACACACATAATTTAACTATGTCAAATAAAAACCTTTCAATTCTATTTACTGGGCAAGGTTCACAATTTCCAGAAATGGGTGTCGAGTTAGCTAATGAATTTAGCTGGGTAAAAGAGAGATATCAGCAAAGTTCAGATATTCTTGGATATGATGTTTTAAAAAAACAAGAAAATCAAGATCTTCTTAATTTAACTGAATATAGTCAGCCTGCCATTTTCATTTATACTTCTATTTTAATTGATTTTGTCAAAGAAAAGATAAAAAGCCTGAGCTCAAATATCACTCTTGCTGGTCACTCTCTGGGAGAGTATGCAGCTTTATACTTTGCAAATAGTTTAATTTTTGAAGATATGTTGAGGGTAGTGAAATTTAGAGGAGAGGCTATGTCCATTGTTTCTGACCCTGCTAAATACATGATGTATGCTATATTAAAAAAAGAAGATCAGATCATAGATAGTTCAATCTTTGGCAATGGGGTTTATTTAGCAAATCTAAATTCAGATAAACAAATAGTTATTTGTGGATTGAGAAATGAATTAGAGGTTTTCAAAGAAAAATATCCCTTAGGAAAGTTTATCCCATTAAATGTATCTGCTCCTTTTCACTCAAAATTAATGATTGATAGCTCAAATTTATTTGAGGATAAAATTAGTGAGATTGCATTTAGCGATGTTGAAATTGATGTAATTTCTAATCACATGTTAACAAATTATAAAAATATCTCTAATCTAGAATATTCTAAGCAGTTAAAAATTCAAATTCACTCACCAGTTATGTGGTCAGACACTATCAAAAAAATAATTTCAACAAACGTAAATAGTTTTATTGAAATTGGACCAAAAAAAACCCTTTTAAACTTTATACCTAAGAATTTTGCAGGTGAGAAAATATCCATTACTAATAATGAGGAGATAGCACATTATGTTTGAAAATAAAAAAATTTTTATTACAGGTGGTACAGGTTCTATTGGAAACGCAATTTGTCATTATTTTTATAAAAATAAATGCAGTGAAATTTATGCCTCTACAACTAATTTAGAAAAAGTTGGCAAGGAAGACAGTTTTATAAGCTTTAAACAATTAAATTTAAGAGAGATTTCAAAAATTAATCTCGAAGAACAATTAGATATAGATATCGATTATCTTGTTTTGAATGCAGGAGTAACCAGAGATAATATCTTTCTAAGAATGTCTGAGGATGAGTGGTCAAATGTTATAGATGTAAATTTAAATTCTTCTTTTTATCTCTTAAAACATTTCATAAAAAAGATGGTTAAAAAAAGATTTGGTAGGGTTGTTTTTATTTCGTCTGTTGTTGCTCATACCGGGAATCCTGGCCAAGTAAATTACACCTCTTCAAAAGCAGCAATATCAGGGATGGTGAAATCTTTGGCTTTAGAGCTATCGAGTAGAAATATCTCAGTTAATGCTGTTGCCCCAGGGTTTATTGCCTCAAATATGACTGATAAGCTTAATGAGAATCAAAAAAACTCAATTTTAGACAGAATTCCGATGAAAAGGCTTGGCAACCCAGATGATATAGCTAAGACAGTAGGCTTTTTATGCTCTGAAAATGCTAATTATATAACAGGTCAAACTATACATGTTAATGGCGGATTGGCACTTATTTAATAAAAATATTTGAATATTTAAGATAATGTGGTACGAACTTTAAAAATTATTACTAAGAGGTTTTTAAAATGAGCGATATTGAAGATAGAGTAAAAAAGATTGTTATAGAACACCTAGGTGTCGATGAGTCTAAAATACAGAGTGACTCAAAATTTATTGATGATTTAGGCGCAGATAGTTTAGACACCGTTGAATTGGTTATGGCATTCGAAGAAGAATTCGGATGTGAAATACCTGATGATGCTGCTGAGAAAATAGTTACTCTCAAAGATGCAGTTACTTACTTAAGCGCTAACTCAAACTAAAATTTTTTTTTATAAATTGAGGAGAGTTGTAGTTACAGGCCTAGGTACTGTTAATCCTCTAGGCAATAATGTAAATATTAGCTGGGACTCATTAACTAACTCTAAAAGTGGTATAAATAAAATTTCCACTTTTGAAGTTAAAGAGTACCCATGTCAAATAGCGGGTTCGGTCAATCCCGAATACATTAGTGAAGACATTGTTTCCCTAAGAGATCAAAGAAAAATTGATAGATTCATTACTTTGGGTTTGATAGCAGCTCATGAGGCTTTTTTAGACTCTGGTTTTGAGGTTAATGAAGAGAATTCATTAAGATCTGGAGTAATGGTAGGCTCAGGTATTGGAGGCTTAGATACAATTTATAAAAATTCAGCAATCCTTGATAACCAAGGTATCAGAAAAATTTCACCATTTTTTATTCCATCTTCTCTTATTAATTTATTATCTGGGCATATTTCAATTAGATATAACTTAAAAGGTCCAAATAGCTCTCCTGTAACAGCGTGCGCTACTGGAACACATGCCATTGGTGACTCATTCACTCTTATAAAAAATAATAAAGCTGATTTAATGATATGTGGTGGGGCTGAAGCAGCTATATGCCCTCTAGGTATTGCAGGATTTTCTGCTGCTAGGGCGCTTTGTGACACGTTTAATAATGATCCAACAAAGGGCTCAAGACCTTGGGATAAAGATAGATCAGGTTTCGTTATGGGAGAGGGTGCAGGGGTATTGGTATTGGAAGAACTTGAACATGCTCAAAAAAGAAATGCCAAAATTTATGGAGAGATCAAAGGTTATGGTTTATCTGGCGATGCTTATCATATTACTAAACCATCTGAAGATGGTAGTGGGGGCTTCAGGGCTATGGAAATGGCTCTCAAAGAGTCAGAATTAAATACAGAAGATATTCAATACGTAAATGCTCATGGGACTTCTACACCTGTAGGTGATATGATTGAACTTAACGCTGTTGAGAAATTATTTAGTTCTAATGAGAAACTATTTATGAGCTCAAATAAGTCAGCTATTGGCCATTTGTTAGGTGCTGCTGGAGCGGTCGAGGCTGTATTTAGTTTAAAATCACTTCAAACAAAAATTCTTCCACCAACACTAAATTTATACAAACCCGAAACATCTACTAAAATTAATTTAATACCTCATAACTCAGTTGAACATGAAATCTCTAATTTAATTTCCAACTCATTTGGTTTTGGGGGAACTAACGCAAGTTTAATATTTGGAAATTAAAAGTAAAAATTTTTGTATAGTGTTATCCTCTCCATCAGGGGCAGGAAAAACTTCTATTTCAAAGAAGATATTACAAAAAGATAAAAAAATATCTCTTTCTATATCTTGTACCACAAGACCAAAAAGAAAAGGTGAAATTAATAAAAAAGATTATATTTTTATCTCTGAAGAAGATTTTAAAAAAAAAATTAAAAGTGGCAACTTTTTAGAATATGCATCTGTCTTTAGCTATCGTTACGGTACTCTTACCAAAACAGTAAGTGATTTTTTTAAAAAGAAAAAAGATGTATTGTTTGATATTGATTGGCAAGGTTTTCAACAGTTAAAACAAAGTGGAATGGATGTTGTTGGAATATTTATATTGCCACCCAATAAAAAAGAATTAACTAGAAGACTAAAAAATAGGGGCAGAGATACTTTTAAAGAAATGAAGAAAAGAATGAGCCTTGCCCAGGATGAAATTTCTCACTTTTCTGAGTATGATTATGTGGTAGTCAACAAAGATATAGATCAGTGTACATCACAAATTTTGGAAATAATAAATGCTGAGAGGTTAAAAAAATCTAATCAACAAAACCTTACAAGTTTTATAAATAAATTTAGATTTTAATTTCCCTAAAAATTTTAATTAAATTTACTAAACTTAAATCTTCTACTCTTTTAGATAAGTCAAACTTATTTGAAAGTTTTGTATTTTTTAAAAGATTTTTTAAAGATTTTCTTTTATGAGAGAATAAAAACCTTTTAAATTCAATATATTTTGTAATTTCATTTTTATTAATCAAAAATTTTTTTTTTTTAACAAATGAAATAACTGAGGAGTCTACTTTTGGTATCGGCCTATAACAATTTTTACTTATATGAAATTCTAATTTTAAGTCATAAAAACAATTTATAAGAGCGTTTAATGAATTTAATTTATTTTCAAGAAGGCGAGCTGCGAATTCTTTTTGAAACATCAAAATTAAATTTTGAGGAATTTTTTCAAATAAACATATTTTTACTAATATTTGTGATGATATATTGTATGGAAGATTGGAAATAATTAAATCATTATCAATATTTAATTGATATTTCATAACATCACTGTTGATTATATTAATGTTTTTAAATTTTTTAAATTTTTGCTCTAAGTTGATAATTAAATCACTATCTATTTCTATTAGAGTCAACTTTATAGGATTTCTTTTAATAATAAAATCAGTCAAATGACCTGCACCAGGTCCAATTTCAATTATATTTAAACCATCTTTTTTTATTAATTTATGAATTTTATTTAAAATATTTTTATCAATTAAAAAATTTTGGCCATATTTTTTTTTTAGATTTGAATACATTTCATAAAAGAGTCGGTATTAGCAATACCTTTATATCTTATATCTGTAGCAGTACCATGTGCTGGACTTAATCTTCTATAATTTAATCCAAAAGTAATATTAATACCTTTCTTATTAAGTATTTTAAAAGGAATGAGTGATTGATCATGGTATGTAGAGATATACAAAGTATTTTTTTTTATATTTTTAAAGGCGCTATCTGCAGATTGAGGTTTTGATATTTTTCTTTTGAAAAACTTTTTTAATATTTTTAAAATCAGTTCATCTTCATTTCCAAGAAGACCATTCTCCCCACAGTGAGGATTATAACATAAATAATTTATAAAATTAAAATCAAGTTTGTTTTTGTTTAAATTTAAATTATAAAAAATATTCTCTATTTTTTTTTCAATAATCTTTTTATTAAGGCTTAAATAAATATATCTTGGGTTAATATGAGTTGTAATTGGGATAATGGAAAATTTTTCTCCATGCATCATCATGAATGTATTAGTTTTATTTATTTTTGCTAAATATTCAGTTATACCATTAAATTCTTGATATTTTTTAATCACATATTTATTAATTGGCATTGTTATCAAATCATATCCGGTCAAATTACAAATCTTATTGCAAAAATTAAGTTGATTTAAAAGGTTTTTATATTTCATATTACTAATGTTAGGTACATTAAAAATATTTAAACAATTACTTTTGTAGCCTCGAAAATTTATAGGATCAAAAATTTCATTAAGAATAATTTTTTTTTTAAGTCTTTTTAATTCTTTTTCTATATCTTTAATTGAACAAATAAAAATTAATTTTGAAATTTTATTAGCTATGTAAAAAGATTTAAAAATAATTTCAGAATTAATAGAGTTTAAATCACCTAAAAATATATACTTTTTGGAAGTAAAATTACTACTCATTATAAATGAATTCGTTAAAATTTTTTTCAGTCTTCATTTCAATATAATCAACTACTTTATTTTCTAAATATTTAAACTTCTTCTCATCAATGCAAATATTGTAACTTATATTTTCAACTAATATTTTAAACTCTTTAGAATTATTCTTTAAATTTTCAAAAAATACTTTTGCAAAAGATTTATTTGTACTAAGATCTAAGATGATATCTACAGTTAAACATTTATTAGTACTTAGCTGTAAAGGAAGTGAGCCAATATCTTTAAAAATTTTATGTATATCATCTTCACTTAAATTTTTATTAAAATAATTTATGATAAATTCATTTCGAAATTTAAAGTATCTCAAATAGTTTATGTGAGTATTATTATCCAATACTTCTGCTCCAAACTCTTTAGAAATAATATTGTCTAAACTATTAATATATTCTGGACTTTTTTTAAGCAGTCTTTTTAAAGTATTTTTCATTAAATAAATATTCTTTATGGCCATGTTGGAAACTAGTTCTTCACCAGTATAATTTTTATGAATTTTTATATAATCTTGTATTTCTATTTCGGTAATTAAAATATCATTTTTATCAAATATAATTTTTGTATAAGCTATGTTGAAATTTAATATCAAAAATAAAATTAAAAATAAATTTTTAAAAACCATGCATCTCATTATTAAAATTACCTACTTCTTTAAAAAATAGATCTGTGCTTTGTTCATATCCAAAATAACCTAGATAATCCATGAAATAAGTAATACTAATTTTTTCTGTAGGTGTTGTATTAAAATTGTCATTATAACGAACATTAGAATAAACAATACTTAGCACTGAACATTCATCAGAAAGATTCAGAGATAAAGAGTCTTTATAAGGACTAAAATTATTTTTTAAATCAAGTTCAGATTGGTAACTTATAGAAATATTATCATTAATATTTTTTCCAATATTTACTTTAAGATTTTTACTATCATCCGATAGTGCTGAAAAAGAATTTTTATCTGTTTCGTTGTAAATAAGACCTAATTTAATGGGATTATCAACATTCAAAGAGTAGTTCATTTCTTTTTTGCTAAAATTATTCTTATCTAATCTAGAATTGACTTTAAAATTAAAATTTTCATAACTAACACCAGCTTCGACCGCATAATCTGAAAAGTTGGTTGTTTGATTGATGTTTCGCGAATAATTGGAATTCTTATAAATTTCATAAGATTGTCCAATTTTAAAATTTAAATTTTTATTTGAAAGTTTTGTTTTTCCCTCAATGCCGTAAATAAATCTTGATGAATTATCGACAAGATCACTTCCAAAAAATCTACTATCAGAAAATTGGTTCTCATAATTAAACGTAATAGATTCGCTATCTTCATTAATAATCAACTCTGAATTTAATAAATCGATATTATGAACAAATTTTAATCTTGATTTAATTTTATTATTAATTTGAATTGAATTATCTACTGAAAATATAATATTACTTCTAATTTTTTCTTTATTTAATGATTGATTGTGTTCAAAATCATATTTGTAGAAATTATTTTGTAAATTGATATTAAACCTTGAACTTAAGTTTCGATTTATGTGATTTTGTGAAATGAATTTTTGATTAACTTTAATATGAAAGTTCTCTGAAGGTGAGTTAACGTTTGACTCATCTCTTTTTAAAATACGTAAATCTACATCATTGAAATTAGAAAATTTCTTTAAATTAAGATAATTGCTATAGCTTAATGAAGGTGTGAAAGGTACTAATGAGGCTTTTGTAGCATCAAATGTTTCTACAGACGCTATTTCTACGCTAGCATAATCATTTTTTGAAAATTGATCATATCTGTCAAATCTAAAATAAACATCCTCAAAAGTGATAGGCTCATTATTTATTGATCTAGAAGTAGAAATACTATTAGTTAATAAAAGATTTGATTTAAATATTGTATTTTTATTAATTACTTGACTGGTATTGAATTTTGCAGATGTATACACATCGTCCGTATTTGTTTTGTTTGTATAAATATCTAAATTCATTTCACCACCGGCTCTTTTTTGCCTGAATGCAATATTATTCTCAAAATTTTCAAAAGGATTTGAAAATTCTGATATCGTAAAAGTTGGTGTGAAAATCATCTCTGTAGAGTTATTAATTGGGAGGTAATAAGGTGTTGCAATCTGACTTTTTCCCCCAATTTCAAAACTTAAAGTGGGATTTAAAAACCCTTTTTGTCTAGGGGCCTTTACACCAAAATGAGACAAATAAGGCAAATAAAAAACTTTATAATCAGCTATTTGTAAAAAATTGTCATAATGTTTAAATTGATCATTTGTTAAATTATATTCTGTTTTACTAATTCTAAGTGACCAGGTTGGACAATTAAAAAAGCCATCCAACTCACATGGAGTAAGAAAATTATTGTATAAATATAGATTATCATCATCTCTCACTAATTTTTTTGAGTCAATCTTCAGATTGTTATTATAAATATAATTCACTTCAGTAGCAGTTAAGTTATTTAATTTTATATCTCCCTTTAAATTTTTTCCTCGAATTATATTTAAATCTTCATATAGATAAAAATTACCAAATACCTCAACTTTATTTTGATTATAATCTATAATTCCCCTATCAATTAAAATATTAATTGGACCAATATTTATTTTTGAATTTTTTGATAACTCAACCACATTATTGTATTCATCATAAATAATATTATTTGAGTTGATATAAGTTTCGTCATTGGCATTTAATTTTATTTCTAAATTTAATAAAAATATCAAAGAGACCAATGTTAAAATAAAATATTTATTCATACTTTTTAATGTTTAGAAAAATCATAATAAATACAATTATTGATATCATTTGAAAAAAATAATTAAAATTATTAAGCATTATTTGGGGTAACAACAAATAATATAAGAAAATAAAAAGCATTAATAAAAACATTCTTAAAAAACTGATTTGCTTTTGGATTAATAATTTACTTAAAAAAAACATCAAAACACATAAATAAAATAATGCAGAGAAAAAAATTGTTTGAACGATATTAAAATTTGTTTTTAAATTTACTGATTTTTCCTTAATAATAATACCAACATCCTCACTCCAAAGGCTTGAAAAATTATCAAATAATTTTTTATGAGCATTATTATTTTGAAAGTTATTATTTTTATAAATAGTAGATTTATGACTAAATAGATTCCCTTCTTTTAAAATTAAATTATTACTAAATTCTCCACTTTCAATTTTTTGGTTATTAACATGATATTTAAGATATTGATCTTCAATATCATTGTTTTCAAAATTTTTACGAAAGATAGTATATGTTTTTTTATTTTCATCATATCCTATTAATATTTTTGTATCACTAAAATTTATAGAATTAATTATATTTGATTTAATATTTTCAATATGAGAAGAAGCATAATCTTTGTTATAATCAATAAAAATAAATAAAAGTAAAATTGGAAAAAAAATTAAAAATAAAAATTCTAATCTAGCGTATTCTTTAATTATAATAAGTTCATTGTTTGATTTCAAATTAATCATAAATAAACAAAATGATAAAATAAATAATTGGCTTGGTATGTAAGTAAAAATTTGTAAAGCACTTAAAGCACTTAGGTATAGAATATTTAAAAATATAAACTTCTCTCCTAAGTTACCTATCAAAGAAAATATAAAAAATATAGTAAAACTTACCCCAAAACAAATTGTAATTGCTAATAAAAACTTTTTGAATAAATAAATTGTTAAGGTCATTTAATAATTTTAGTTGTCAGAAAATATAGTGAAGATAAAAAAATAAAGTTAATGGAATAAAAATATTTTAAACCAAAAGTACCATAATTATTCAACAGATAAACTAAATATGAATTTAAAATTTGTGCTAATAAGACCAGTATGAAAATTAGAGAAAATTTTATTAAATTATTCTTTTTATATGAATAGAAAAAAATAATCTTATAAGAAACTAAACCTATAATTATAAGAAAAAAATATTGAAAAATTCTATTATGACCAAAATTTTTAAAATCTTTTTCAGCATGTGAAATTAATTCAAAAGTATTATAATGGTCTTTATCTTTAAGTAGTTTTTCATACTTTTTACTCTGAAGTATGTAGGTAAACTTATCGAAAACAGTTTGACTTTTTTCACTATCATTTAGAATTAACCTTTCTCCATTTGTAAATACCAAATTAAAATTTGATTTAGAAAGTTCAATTAATACAGACTTTGAGACAATAAATTGATTTTCATTATAAATTATAGCTTCGACATCATAAAATTTATCATCTACTTTCTCCTCAAAAAATATACTCACTATATCATCAATGTGAAATTCATTTTGTGCGGGAGATCCTAATTTTAAATTATTTCTAATTTCTAATTCTTGAACTTTATATTTTTCATAAAAATACTTTGAAATTATCTCATTATTTAAAATAAAGATTATAAATATTAAAAATATTAATGTTTGGAATAAACCTCTTAATTTACTAATTGATAAATACTGTTTCAGTATTGTGATTTCATTACTATTTTTAATTTTTGTATTTATCATAAAACTACCAATTAGTATTAAAAAAGGTACTAGGGGATTTATGAAACTAGGTATTGCTAATAAAGTAGTCCCAGCAATTTCAAATATTTGAGTAGATATAGAATACTGAAACTCTAGAATTCTAATAATTTGAGATATCCAAATTAAACCAACGAATATTGATAAAATAATTAAAATATATTTAAAATAATTATAAAT
>CEOO01013584.1_pt1 | contig 11089 bp, 12 predicted proteins | sample 530321 | NCBI WGS metagenome assembly CEOO01 (sample SAMEA2619927, study PRJEB7988) | marine metagenome | biome: marine biome (ENVO:00000447); feature: surface water layer (ENVO:00002042); material: "saline water (ENVO:00002010), including plankton (ENVO:xxxxxxxx)" | depth 5 m
CCTTTCAACTCTTTATTTGCAAACGAAGATTCAATCGATAGCGAATAGAATACCGAAATAAGAATAATGAGAATTGCTTGGAATGGAGTTCTTAAGTAGCCCATATTTAGTACTTAGGTAATAAAATTTAATACAATATCTTGATTATAATCAATTTTTTAGCGTTTTATAACAGTTTTTTTAATTGATTAAATTAATAAGTTCAAAATTTGTCATAAATTAGAATTTTGATATTTTTTTTGATATTTTTTCAAAAGCATTTTTTAATTTAGGGTATTCATCTAATTGATTATATATTTTACTTTGTTTCTTAGCTAATTTGCCTAACTCATTGTTATCGTTATTTATATATTCATTTTCAAATCGATGCTGAATTATTGTGATTTTTTCTATGGCACTGTATCCAAAATAAGAATTAATTTTATTCTTAATTTTCTCTCGATCATGTTCAAATCCAAAGGCGATACTTGGATCAACTTTAATAGTTAAGTTTGCCCCATTATTGCTATTTGTGGATCTTATTTTTATTGGAAGTGTTTTTTTAGCATATTTTTCGTCAACTATTTCAATCCAGTTTTTTAATAGCTCTAACTCAAAAAAACCTCTTTTACGTAAAAGCTCTTTCACAGATTTTGGAAAAAAATTTGATACTGATATTAAACCGTTATATTTTTTAATATTCATTATAAAAGAACCATATGAACAAATCGTATCATGATGTAATTAATTCAAAAGTTATTTTTCAAAATAATTTAATTTCTTGGTTTAAAAATAATAAAAGATCTCTTCCATGGAGAGATAAAAGAGATAAATCAAACTATCCATATCGAGTAATGGTAAGTGAATTTATGTTGCAACAAACTGTCGTTAAGACTGTAATACCTTTTTTTAATAGATTTGTTCACAAATGGCAAAATGTGAGATCTCTATCAAGGGCATCAGAAGATGAGATATTAATGCATTGGCAAGGTCTTGGGTATTATTCTCGAGCAAGAAATTTATTAAAAACTGCAAAAATAATCGATAGAGATTTTAATGGTATTGTTCCAAATAATCAGGATGACCTAATTAAGCTGCCAGGTATCGGAAAATATGCATCAGCTGCAATTCTTGCTATAGCCTACAATAAACCATCTGTTGTAATAGACGGTAATATTAAAAGAGTTATTTCAAGGTATTTGGGAATAAAGGGGACGCTTGAAAATAACAAGAAGATTATTGAAGATATGGCACAAAAGCTTAGCGTCAAAAAAAATAATCAGAATTATTCTCAAGGAATGATGGAGCTTGGAGCTTTAATATGTAAACCTAAGTCACCATCATGTGAAATATGTCCAGTCTCAGAAACATGTATATCCTATAGGTTAAATATTCAAAATCAGGTACCTGAACCAAAAAAATCAACGAAGAAAAAGAAACTCTATTGTTCTTCAATTTTATTACTAAAGAATAACAAAGATATTTTGCTAAAAAAAAGAACTTCAAAAATTTTAAATAATCAGTGGGAACTCCCATCCTCAGAGTGGAACAATCGAGAAATTGATGAGATTAGAGGACTTTGCTTAATTAAGAATGTTAAATACAAAAAATCAAAAGAGCTTTATAGGCACATTTTCAGTCACATTGATTTAAAAACAAGAGTCTATTTTGGTAAAATTAAATCAAGTAAAATAGTAAAAAATAAAAAATTTCACAAATGGATATCGTTGGATGAACTTGATATGTATCCTACGACTTTAATTTGTAGAAATATATTAAAAGATTATAAATTAATTTAATTCTGATCTTATTTTTTGTCTTAGTAGATCTATAGGCTTCAACTCGCCCTCAACATCAAAATGCCAGAAAGTCCAACCATTACATGCGCTTGTATCTTGTACCTCAGCACCAATTTGATGAATTGATCCTTTATTATTTGAGCTAATAATCGATCCATCTGCTCTTACTTTAGCTTTAAACTTTTTAGATTGATCAAATAGTAATGTCCCAGGTTCTAGCAACTTACGTTCTATTAGCCATCCAAATGGGATTCGAGGTTCAGCTTTCTTTGAAGTTGTCACTTCTAATGCTTCATTCTCATAGGGTGATACTTTTGCAATTCTTACTTTTGCACTCTTTATATATTCTTTTTCTCTTTCTATACCAATGTAGTTTCTACATAGTCTCTTCGCCACTGCCCCAGTTGTTCCTGTTCCAAAAAAAGGATCGAGAACAATGTCGCCAGTATTGCTAGATGATAAGATTATTCTATGGAGTAGTGATTCAGGTTTTTGTGTTGGATGAACTTTTTTTCCATTCTTATCTTTTAATCTTTCGTTTCCATTACATATTGGAAGAAACCAATCTGATCTCATTTGAGTATTATCATTTATTGATTTCATTGCTTCATAATTAAAAGTATATTTTTTAGAATTTTTATCCTTCGATGCCCAAATCAAAGTTTCATGAGCATTGGTGTATCGCTTGCCACGAAAATTTGGCATTGGGTTTGCTTTTTGCCAGATTACGTCATTTAAAATCCAGAATCCTAAGTTTTGCATGATATATCCAATACGAAAAATATTGTGATAAGATCCAATTACCCATATTGAACCAGATGGTTTGATAATTCTTCTGAGTTCAGTAAGCCATTCTTCACAAAACTTATCATAAGCCTCAAAATTTAGAAACTGATCCCAATCATCATTTACTGCTGCGACTTTTGAGTTATCGGGCCTCTGTAAATCTCCCTCTAACTGTAGGTTGTATGGTGGATCAGCAAATATAAGATCTATAGAGTCAGAAGGAATTTTTCTTAACTCTGTAACTGTTTCACCACATATTATTTTATTGATTGGCAGTTGTTTTTTTTGTTCGACCGGTTTCACATTTAAAATATGATTCAAAACTGATTCACGGTCAATACTAATTTAGAATCAATAAGTTATATGATTTACTTAATTCAATATATTGTGTATTGGTTTAAAAGATATGCGATGTATAGGGGTAACTCCCAGATTCTTAATGGCCTCTAAATGTTCTTTTGTTCCATAACCAGAGTTTTTTTCCCACAGGTAACCAGGGTATTTTTTTGAGTATTCTGTCATTAAATTATCTCTATAAACTTTTGCAACAATTGAAGCTGCAGCAATTGATATTGATTTGTTATCACCTTTGATGATTGATTTTGATTGAATTGAAATTTCAGGAGTATAACTGCCATCAATTAAAACTATGTTTGGTTTTTTTTTCAAATCTTCAATCGCTCTTTTCATTGCCAGTAAAGATGCTTTTAAAATATTTATTTTATCAATTTCTCCTGAAGTCGCTAAACCAATTGAGGTGATAGAAGACGATAATATATCCTTGCATATCTGCTCTCTTTTTCTTTTTACAATTTTTTTTGAATCTTTAATTCCCTCAGGAATATTATTATAATCTAGAATGACAGCGGCTGCTACGACTGGGCCAGCTAAAGTGCCTCTTCCAACTTCATCGACACCAGCTAATGGATATGAAAACTTCCTTTCAAATTCAATAGATGGTAAATCTAATTCCACTGCTACTTAATTCTATCTCTTAAACTTTTTAAATCAGTCCACACGTGTTTTTTTTGTCCTGGCTGACGCAAAAGAAACGCTGGATGGAAAGTTGGCATTGTAGGAATTGTTATATTATTAATTTTTAATTCTACCCATTTTCCTCTTATTTTTGATATACCTTCTTTATTTTTTAAAAGGGCAAATGAAGCAGTGCTTCCGAGGAGCATCAGTGCAGCTGGCTTTATAATCTCAATATGCTTAAGTAAGAAAGGAAGACATAAATTAATTTCATCCTCTGTAGGCCTTCTGTTCGCTGGAGGTCTCCAAGGAATAATATTTGCTATATACACTTTTTCACGATTTAGATTTATTGCCTCTAACATTTTATCAAGTAGTTTGCCGCTTCTTCCTACAAATGGTTTGGCTTGAAGATCCTCGTCATGTCCAGGAGCTTCTCCAATGAGCATAATTTTTGATTTTGGGTTTCCATCAGAGAAAACCATATTTGTTGCACTCTTGTACAGATCACACCCTTTGAAAGATGACATTCTTTCTTTTAATTCTTCAAGTGTAACAACATTATCAAGATCTATAAAATCAGGACTCTTGGTATCATTTGATTTTTCTGAATTTCTCATTTTTTGTGACAGATAACCCCTTTTTTTAGCTGTTCTATTTTGAGGGCTAGAGGAAATTATTTCATCAACACCACTTTCTTTGTATAAATTAAGTAAGTTTAAGGTATCTTTAATTGATGATTTGTTCATATGCTTACTTAAATATTGTTTGAATTATAGTATCAATCAACTAAATATATAGAGTAATTTAGGATTTTTTGAAATGAGTACCGATATGCAACGTGAGTCAATGGAATATGATGTTGTTATTGTTGGGGCTGGACCTGCGGGTTTAGCAAATGCAATAAAATTGAAACAACTCAATCCAGATTTAAACGTCTGTGTGGTTGAAAAAGCCTCAGAAGTTGGAGCTCATATACTCAGCGGAAATGTATTTGAAACCAAAGCTCTTGATGAACTACTTCCTGATTGGAAAAATATGGAGGGTTGTCCAATAAAGACTAAAGTTGTTAAGGAAAAATTTCTTTTTTTACTATCTGAGAAAAGCAGCTTTAGCTGGCCTGCATGGCTTTTGCCGCCGGTTCAGCACAATAAAGGCAATTATATAATAAGTTTAGCAAATCTTTGTCGATGGCTGGGTCAGACAGCTGAGAATCTTGGGGTAGAAATATATCCTGGGTTTGCTGCATCCGAAGTTTTGTTTAATGATGACAACTCAGTAAAAGGTATTGCAACAAATGATATGGGTATTGATATTAATGGACAAAAAAAAGATACCTATGAGCCGGGAATTGAACTTCATGCTAAAGTAACTGTGTTTGCTGAAGGTTGTAGAGGTCACTTAGGAAAGCAGTTAATTAAAAAATATGAGCTGGATAAAGACTCTGATCCTCAACAATATGGAATCGGTTTAAAGGAAATATGGGAAGTGCCTGAAGCAAATCATGATGAAGGACTTATCCTTCATTCTGCGGGCTGGCCATTGGACAATAATACTTATGGTGGAAGCTTTGTATATCACGCCTCGAATAATCAAATCTATATGGGGTATGTAGTCGGATTAGATTATAAAAATCCATATTTATCTCCCTATGAAGAATTTCAAAGATTCAAAACTCATCCCAGAATTAAAAAAATGATAGATGGTGGTAAAAGAATTTCTTATGGCGCAAGAGCACTAATTGAAGGTGGAATTCAAAGTCTTCCAAAAATGTTCATGCCGGGTGCATTATTAATAGGGTGTGATGCCGGTACTTTAAATATGCCTAAAATCAAAGGATCACACACAGCAATGAAAAGTGGGATTATTGGAGCAGAGGCAATTGATGAATATTTAAAAGATGGCCTAAGTTCTCTAGAAAATTATGAGAAAAAATTTATGGATAGTTGGGCGTATAAAGAACTACATGCCGCTAGAAATGTAAAACCATTTATTACAAAATTTGGCCTTCTTATTGGAACCATTCTTACAGGTATTGATCAGATACTTTTCAGAGGAAAACTTCCATTTACTCTAAATCATTCTCATGCTGATCATGAAACACTTATGCCGGCAAGTGAGAGTAAGAAAATAGAGTATCCAAAACCTGATGGCAAAATAACTTTTGATAGAGCAAGTTCTGTTTTTTTAACTGGTACTTACCATGCTGAGAATCAGCCTGTTCATTTAGTACTTGAAGATAAAGAACTGCCAATTACATATACTTTAGAAAAATTTGATGAACCTGCACAAAGATATTGTCCAGCAGGAGTATATGAAATTCACAAAGATGATGATGGTAGTAATCCAAAATTTGTTATTAATAGTCAAAATTGTATTCACTGTAAGACTTGTGATATTAAGGAGCCATCACAAAATATTAATTGGGTAACACCAGAAGGTAGCGGTGGTCCAAAGTATTCAAATATGTGATAATGACACATAGTGAATAAAAAATTTATTTATATTTCCTTAATACTCTATTTTTTTTCTTTAAATCACAGCATAGCCTTTTACTCTGTAGGAAATAATTCTCATTCTGGAGACTATTTAATTGCTAATATTTCTATCAATGTAAACGATTATGATACTTCTCTTAAATTTTTAAAAAAAATTCATGGGATAGATCCATATAAACAACAAACATTGGAAAAATTAATATTTATTGAGACAATGAATGGTGATTTGTCATCAGCCAATAAATACGCAGAGAAAATTTTACAATTAGAATGTGTAAAGAATCTATATAAAAGATGTCAAAATGATATTGAATTTCAAGCTAAATTAGTAAATGGAGTTCATGCGCTTTCAAACAAAAATCCAGATGATGCATCTAACAATTTTAATAATCTATCATTAAAAAACTTAACTCAGATAAATTTTACCAGAATTTTAGATGCTTGGACTTGGGCAAATAAAAGAGATTTTAATAAAAGTATCAAAATAATTGATTCAATAAATTCCAATGATTATCAGTTCATAACAATTTTTCACAAAGCTCTAATTTATGACTTTGTCGATGAACCAGAGTTAGCGGAAGTATATTTTGATCAGTCATTAGTTCTAAATAATGAAATATATATCATTAATCTCTATCTCAGTTTTCTTGATAGAAATAATAAAATTGATAAGAAAAAACAAATTATAGAAAAATATTTATCGGGATATGATCAAGATTTTATCCAAAGGCTAACAAAATATAATCCTCAAAGAATAATTAATAATGAGTTAGATGGCATATCAGTTGCTTTATTTAATACTCACGAACTGTTATCGGGCATCAATGATAATCAAAGATTTTTTGTTATTAATTTAGCATCAACAATATCAGATCGTTTTATTGAAAATAAATTTGTACTTGCTGATACATTTATTTCTTTATCTGATTATGAAACTGCACTTAAAATTTTTAAAAGTATACCAGCGGATAATTATCTTGCAGAAATAACAGCTCTAAAAATTGTAAATATTTATTCTATGAGTGGCGACAATCAAAAAGCAAAAAATTATCTATTAAACAATGATTTACTAAAAAATAGTTTTCAAGGACTTATGACATTAGGAAATTTATTCAGATATGATTCTGAATGGGATACTGCAATAGATACATATATGAGTGCTATTGAAAAAAAGAAAAATGACTCCGGTTTCAATTTGTGGGATGCCTATTACAAATTAGGCATATCATATGAAAGAAAAAAAGATTGGAAAAAAGCTGAAGAATATCTTTTAAAGGCCTTACACTTTTCAAGTTTTCAACCTGATGTATTAAATTATTTGGGTTACACATATTTAGATTTAGATATCACTCACAAATTTGAAGATGCAAGAAAAATGCTAGAGGAAGCAGTAAAGCAAAAACCGGATGATGCCTATATTTTAGATAGTATGGCGTGGTACTATTTCAAAATTGGTAATTTTATAGATTCTTTACAATTATTTGAGTACGCAATTTTGATTGATCCAAGTGATCCAACAATCAATGATCATTATGGAGATGTATTATGGAAGGTAGGTAAATTTTCTCAAGCCAGATATCAATGGCAAAAAGCTCTTGATTTCAACGAAGATGAATCAATTTCAAAAAGAATTAAGAAAAAGCTTATCCTTGGAATTTAGCAAATGAAGTTTCTAAAATCACCTGCGAAGATAAATCTCTTTTTAGACGTTCTGTCTAAAGACATTGATGGCTATCATAATATTCATTCAATTATTACGTTAATTGACCTAAATGATGAGATAAAGATAAAGGAGTCAAAATCTTTAGATATAAATTTTTCAGGTGAATTTTCAAAAGACATTAATCAAAATAATATTCTGATGTTATTTGAATATTTATTAAAGAAAGGTTATTTAAATTCAGATAAGTATTTTATCGATATTGTTAAGAAGATTCCTGTAGGAGCAGGACTTGGAGGTGGTTCAAGTAATATAGCGACAATATTAAAATATTTATGTTCGAAAAATTTAATTGAATACAAAGATGCATTAATAACGGCTAGAGAATTAGGATCTGATATAGAGTTCTTTTTTGATGAGAGTCCTGCCATTATAGTTGGAAAAGGAAACATCCATCAGAGAATAAAGGCTTTTAAAAAATTATATATTTTATTAGTTTATCCTAATTTTATGTTATCCACTCAAAAGACTTATGAAATGAATAGTCAATTTGATGACAAAAGCAGCTTTTCAATTGATCAAAAAGTATATGATTTTGATATTATTATGAAATCTTCATCAAACTCTTTACAAGATGCGGCAGTAAAACTTTGTCCAGATATAAAAATCATAATTGATGAGCTTTCATCTGCAGATGGATCGTTATATTCAAGAATGACAGGAAGTGGATCATGTTGTTTTGCAGTATTTAATGAAAAAGATTTAGCTCAAGAAGCACTAAATACGTTGAAAAGTAACCATTCTAACTGGTGGTTTCATTTATCCAGAATAATATAATTCTTGCATTCTAAAGATGTTAAACTAAATGTTATTATTCAATTAATTGGGGCGTAGCCAAGTGGTAAGGCACCGCTTTTTGGTAGCGGCATTTCGAAGGTTCGAATCCTTCCGCCCCAGCCAAAGGTTTTTGTATGAGTGATTTTTTAAACAAATATAAATCTGTCTATAATGTTTTCTTAGATAACTGGGATTATCAATCTCATTATGTAATGTTTCTTGAAAAACTTTTGTACAATGAAACGATTTTACCAATTCATATTAAGGAGATGATTTTTGCATATATTTCTAGCCTTAATGGATGTGTCTACTGTAAGAATATTCATGCTGAGATTGCAAAAGAATTAATTGATGAAATTAGAACTTCTTCTCCATTAGAAGATATTTCGATGGCGAGTATAGAGGAAGAATATAAATCAATTCTTAAATTTTCTTACAAGGTTAATGAGGATCTATCTTCAATTAGTCAAAATGATGTTGACGATATTTTATCTAATGGATTTCCTGAAAATGTTATTTCTGAAGTCATTGCGATTTGCAGTGCAGCTCAATACATGAATACAACCGTAAAGGCGCACAATATTCCACCACTTAACGATAATATGAACTCAGCATCAGTTAGGATGATGATTCAAAAAGGTTATCAAGGTTTAGCAGATTACATGCTTGAAAAGCGAAAAAGATAATTAAAATAAGAATTTTACTAAATTAAAACCTATAAAAAATAGAATTATTGTACCAATTAGAGAAATTAACGCATAACTGATAGCTTGCAGATAATTGGAGGCTTCTAATAAATTATAAAAATCTAAATTAAAGCTCGAAAATGTGGTAAATCCACCCAGAAATCCAATAGTGAGAAAAATTTTTATATGCTCGTTGATTAAGATTTTAGATGAAATAAAGTAAAACAAAGCACCCATCAGAAATGCTCCAATTAAATTTACACTAACAGTTCCATACCAAACAGATGATGGAGCAGCCCTGTATATTAGTTCTGAAATTAAATATCTTAGAGTAGCTCCAGTTCCACCGCCCAAAAAAATTATTAGTAAGATATTCATACCTAGCCCTCAAGACACGTCATTATACCAAAATGATCACTTGGATACAGTCCGTCTTTTTCTTTATTTCCAATTAAATATGATTTCAGAGGGTGGCCGAGACCATTTTTACCCGGACTTCCAACAAATATATAATCAATTCGTCTATTTGGCTCCAGAGTTTTTTGCGCAAAAGTATTTTCATTTGACCATGTATAGCCGTGATCATTTGGATTAGTTATTTGCCACGAGTCTCTTAAAACAGTTCTATATACTGGTGAAGTAAGACCTAAAATTAATCTTATTTCGTCACTATTAGGATCAGCATTAAAGTCACCGCACAGAATATTTGGGAATGTCGATTTTTCCAACTTACTGATGTATTCCAGTATGTAGTTAACTTGCTTTTTTCGAATATCACCTTGATTGTATTTATAATTTAAATGAGTGCACAGAACATTTATTTTGTTTTTCTCATATAAAATTTCTGCATGAAGCAAAGTACGATTTTCATTAAATTCATTCTCTGTAGGTATTAAATGGAATGTATGATTAATTATTGGATATTTTGAAATTATTGCATTACCAAAGGAAACTTCATCAAAATCAAATGATTTTGAATAACAATAATCATAACCAAATAAATCAGCTATTTCTTTTGCTTGGCTTCCATCATTGTCTTCCCATACTTCTTGAAGGCATAAAATGTCGGGTTGAGAATTTTTAAGTTCATCAAATATTAGTTTTTGACGACTTAGATAGTCTTCAAATTTCCACCAGATATTCCATGATAAAACTTTTACTTCCCTCTTATTACCAAGTGCGCCATATGCATCTGTATCAGGGTAAGACTTATTGGGCACCTAACTTGCTCCTATGGAAATGCAACCATAATAGATTCAGCTACATAAGCAGGTTTTTCCTGACCATCAATCTCTAAGGTCGCTTCTGAAATGACTTGAGTTCCACCATTGTCAAGCTTGTTTACTTCAGAAATTTTCACTCCAAGTCGAACTTTTGAACCTACAGGAACCATATTTATAAATCTTACTTTATTGAGACCATAGTTGATCATCATTTTTGCCCCCGTAATAGACCATACTTGCGCTGCTAGAGGCACTATTAGTGATAAGCTGAGAAACCCATGAGCAATTGTAGATTTTGTAGGCAGTTCTTTTGCTGCTTTTTCAGCATCTAAATGAATCCATTGATGATCTCCGGTTGCATCTGCAAACTGATTAATTCTATCTTGTTCAATTGCCATCCAGTCTGAATGACCTAGATCTTGACCTTTTATATTTTCTAACTCATTAACATCAACTGTTTTCATAAAAATTCTCCCAAATAATTAATTTTAAATATAAAATCATACCGATTTAAATTTATTTTTATACACTTATTATTTAGCATGAAAAATATCAGATTAACTGAGAACAAAGATCATAAAAATATAGAAAGAATTTTGGACGAGTCTTTTGGTCCTGGAAGATATGCAAGAACTGCATATAGGTA
>CEOO01001318.1_pt1 | contig 11086 bp, 11 predicted proteins | sample 530321 | NCBI WGS metagenome assembly CEOO01 (sample SAMEA2619927, study PRJEB7988) | marine metagenome | biome: marine biome (ENVO:00000447); feature: surface water layer (ENVO:00002042); material: "saline water (ENVO:00002010), including plankton (ENVO:xxxxxxxx)" | depth 5 m
ATTTCTAGAGCAGACTCTTATGGTAGAGGTCTTGCTGAAGCTACTGCTGCAGCTTTTGAAGCAGCTGGTGGAACAGTTAAGACAATCGTTTACCACGCAACAGATGCAACAGAATTTACTTCTGAAGTAACTGCTGTTGGCAAGGGAGCTCCAGAAGCTATTGTAGGAATTTTATTCCCAGAAACTGGTTGTGGTGTTCTTAAACCTGCATTCGAACAAGGATTGCTTGATACACCTTGGTACATGACCGATGGTGTTAAAGATGCTGGTCTTGCATCATTGTGTGGTTTAGGTACTGCACTTGATGGATTCAAGGGTACAGCTCCTGGTTCCGCAGCAGGTGAAGCAAAAGATGCATTTGAGGCAGCTTATGCAGGAGTTTCTGCAGACGGCTCTCCAACATTCATCTTTGCTCCGCAAGCTTATGATGCTGTTATGTTAATGGCAATATCAGCAGCTGCTAATGGTGTAACTGGACCAGAAATTGCTTCTGGCTTAGTTGCTGCATCATCCGGCGGTGAAAAATGTATCGGTGTTGCATGTATTGCACTTGCAGCAGACGGTGTAGATGTTGACTATGTTGGCGCATCAGGTGAAGTCGAATTAAATGCAGTTGGTGATCCTACTGCTGCTACTTACGATATTTGGACAACAGAGGGTGATACTAACCCAGTCCTTAAATCAGTAGATTTCGGTTCATAATCTTTAACTAGATTTAAAAAAAGGCCTGAGAAATCAGGCCTTTTTTTTATAACTTTCCTAAATATAAGTCAATAACTCGAGGATCATTTAAAAGCTCTTCACCTTTGCCTTGATATGCATTTCTGCCTTGATCTAAAACGTAACCCCTGTCGCTAAAGGCTAGTGCCCTTTTTGCATTTTGCTCAACTAATAATATTGAAACACCAGAATCATTTATTTCTTTTATAGTTGAAAATACTTCATTTATTGCAACAGGAGATAAACCCGCAGAAGGTTCATCTAGAAGTAATAGGTCCGGCGCGGTAATCAAAGCTCTTGCTAATGCCAATATCTGACGTTGTCCACCAGACAAATTACCTGCTTTATCTTTTTTCCTTTCAGATAACATTGGAAAATTATTGTATGTGTTTTTCAAAGCTTCTTTTTTGTTCTTGACACTCCAAGAACCAATTTCTAGATTTTCTTCAATAGTTAATGAAGGGAAAACATTTGATACTTGTGGAACATAGCCGATTCCTTCTGTCACAATTTTATGTGTTGAAAGATTAGTTTTTTCAATACCGTTAACAAAAAACCTTCCAGCCGACACCTTTATTAAGCTCATAATTGCTTTTAATAATGTTGATTTCCCAGCACCATTTGGTCCAATAATTGAGACTATCTCACCATCATATACAACAAGGTCCACACCTTGCAGAATATTTAGCCCCTTAACATAACCAGCAGCAATTCCGTTACATTCCAGTACTGTTTTATTCATCTTCTTTACCTAAATATGCTTCAATTACATTTTTATCTTCTCTAATTTGATTGGGATTACCATCAGCAATTAAGGATCCCTCTGCAAGAACGACAATTCTATTTGAAATTTTCATAACAGCTTCGATATTATGCTCAACCATCAAAATTGTAATCCCCGAATCTGAAAGTTTTTTAATTAGAGTTAATATATCCTCAGCAAGTTTTGGATTAACTCCTGCCAAAGGCTCATCTAAGAGTAGAATTTCAGGTTGATTTATAATAGACCTTGCTAACTCTAGTAATTTTTTCTGACCCCCTGAAAGCTCTCTTGCATATGAATTAGACATATGAGAAATATTTAAATCATCCATAATCTCTGTTGCTTTTTGTTTTAAATTATTTTCGTATGATTTTTGTGAGCTCGATTTAATAATTGATTTTAAAAAAGAGTCATTACTTACATTTGATCCAGAGAATAATAAATTCTCCATTACTGTCATCCTGTCAAACACCTTTGTTAATTGAAAAGTTCGCACCATTCCCATACGGGATATTTTGTAAGGTTGCGCATTAGAAATATTTTTTTCTTTCAAAAATATTTCACCACTATCAGCATTTTGAAAACCGGAAATTAAATCAAAAAATGTAGTTTTACCAGCACCATTAGGACCAATGATCGAAGTTAACTCACCTTCTTCAAAATGTAATTCGTCAACATCTACTGCTTTTAGCCCTCCGAAAGATTTCTTTAAATTGTTTACAGAAATAAGCTTATTTGACATCTAACAGCAACTCTTCTTTCTTACCCAATAATCCACTTGGCCTAAATATCATCAGTGTCATAATTAACAAACCAACAAGTAGGAATCTTACACCAGCTAGTTGTTGACCATTTGCGTTCTCAAACAGCAAATATGCAAGCCTGTCAGTTTCTGAAATAATTACCCAAAATATGATAGACCCAAAAATTGGTCCTGTAATAGAACCTACTCCCCCAAGAATCATTATTGCCCAAACATAAAAAGTTAATAAAGGAACAAAGACTGTAGTTTCAAGAGAACCATAATTAAAAGCAAGAAGCGCCCCAGATAATCCTGCTATTCCTGCACCAAGCATAAAGCTTTGGAGTTTAAGCCAGACAGCATTTTTACCCATAGCCCTAACTGCATCTTCATCTTCCCTAACCGCTCTTAATGCACGGCCCCAAGGAGAGTTGTTTAAACGTTTCAAAAATAAAACTGTAAACAAAATTGAAATCCAAGCTACTAAACACACCCAGGCTTGAGATGGAGAGAATCCTAAATTTTCTGAAAAGTCATCAATAAAAATTGGTCTATACTTTTGAAAATTTTCCGTATAGTTTATTATTCCATAAACTCCGCCTGTGATTGATTCTAAATCTCTAACAAGTAATCTGAAAATTTCTGCTGCAGCAATGGTTACAATAGCTAAATAATCTCCTCTTAATCTTATTGCTGGTAATCCTAATAAAAGTCCAAATAATGCAGCTGACAATATTCCAATTACTAGAGCTGCTAAAAATGGAAGGCCTGTTGAGGTTATCTCTCCTTCTCTTCCAGCAGCATGAGGCATTAATAATAAAGTTACGTATGCTCCAACTCCCATAAAAGATGCATGCCCAAAGTTCAAAAGACCAGTCCAACCAAAATGAACATTTAAACCAATCGCACTAAGTCCGTAGATGCCTGCAAATGTCAACAAATTCAATAAAATTCTTAATGCACCATCGGGGTTCAGCATAAACACTAAATAAATAGATAAAAAAGTAATTACAAAAGCAAAAATAACTCTTTTTGAAATCTTCTCAGTCATTATGAGATTCTTTCTTTTCTGCCAAAAATGCCCTGGGGCCTAAAAAGTAAGATTAAAATCATTATCGCTAGAGCTACTGCATTTTTTGCTTCTGTGTGTCCTTCCATAAATGGAAGTCCGACAGATACCTGGACAAGAATTCCAATTAATAGGCCACCTACCATTGCACCAAAAGAAGTACCTATTCCTCCCAATACTGTTCCAGCAAAAATAAGCAGTAAGATTAAAAAACCCATATTCCACCTAACGTCATTGATAACTGCTTGGAAGATTCCTGCTAAACCAGCCAACATACTTGAAGAAATCCATGTAAATAGAATTATGTTATCTGAATTAATGCCTGATATGCTTGAAAGCTCTTCCGAGTCACGTACCGCCCTCATTGCTTTACCTAAGCGAGTATAAGTTAAGAGAAGACCAATAATTACCATAACTACAATACCGGCTATTAATACGTTGAAGTTTCTTGGTGTCATATCGAAAAATAGATATGTTTGTCTTCTTTCAAGCTCTAGTGGAAAATTTTGTACCCTACCAGTAGCAAATAATAGATACAAATGCCTAACAAAAATGGATAGGCCGATTGTGACAACAAGAACAGCAATATTACCTACTTCACCTTTTCTTAAAGGCCTAAATAAAAGCATTTCCAACAAGCCACCAAATAGTCCGCAAACTAAGATTGCTAAAATACAAGAAACTACAAAATTTAATCCTAAGGGTGAAAATTTATCAAGGAATAAAACGCGGTAATCAACTGGGCTAGAAAAAAACAATGTTGCAATCGCTCCCAGAGCAATTATCTCTCCGTGAGCAAAATTTACTATCCTAGTTACTCCATACAGAAGCGACAATGCAACAGATGCTACTGAAATGATTATCCCCAATAATAGACCATTACCTAATTGATCTAACATTTAAGACTCTCCATTTTCATCAAAAAATTTAACATTCGAACCATCTTCAACAAAAACCTTTAACTTATAGACCTCATTAGCCTGGTTTAAATATCCTATTGTAGCACTAATCCACGACGCTGGGGTCTCTACCTTACCAACGACTACAATTGGTAAATCTTTTGAAACTTTAATATCAAAATTTCCATTTATTTTCAATTCTTTTAGCTCTAATTCTTTACCTAGATAAATATTGCCAGTACCTGATATTTCAGAGTTTTCCAGTTTGATATCGTCTAAATTTAAATCTGAATCAAAAGAAACTAAATCTAACTTCCAAGTATTTTTATTACCTAAGTTGATATCCCAACCAGATATCTTTAAAAGACTAGATGTTTCAAGTTCACGAATTAACACTGCTCTTGGCTCGCCGATTAAAGTCTCAACAGCTTCAGGATATCCAATTTCTCCAGGTCTGTTAATTATATCTGCTGTGTACCCAGATTCGTTAAAAGTATTCAAATTTATAACACCATCTATATCTATTATTAATAAATAATTTGAATCTCTATCCAAATTCCTGTTTTCGATAAAGGACGGAAAGCTGTATGTGGTCAAAAAATCTGCTTTTAAAATATTTGCTATAGGAAAAAATATGAATACGACAGCGAGATATGTTGATAAATAAACATAAAGTCGTGAGTTTATTTTTTTATAAATTAAAAATAAATAGATACTTAGCGGAATAATTGTAAATGGAAAATAATCAATATAATCATAGATAATTGATGGTCTTAGAATTTCAAAAAAATATAAAGCTATCTGAACAGCAATAATTGAAAATAATAAAATTTTTAATGAATTTTCATATTTAACCACTTGGAGCCGGAGAGGGGAGTCGAACCCCTGACCTGCCGATTACAAGTCGGCTGCTCTGGCCACTGAGCTACTCCGGCGAACAGTAAAATAATAGCAAAATCAGTGTTGAATCAACTATTTTTTTTAAAAAAATAACTCATTGCTATCCCAGCAGCAACTGAAGCATTGAGAGATTCAATCGTATCATTCATATTAATTTTTAATACAAGGTCTAATTTTTTTTGCACCTCTACACTAAGACCACTTTCTTCAGAGCCAATGAATAAAGCAACTTTCTGATCATTAAAGCTAGCATTAGAAATATTTTCTTCTGCATTCATCTCTAAACCAATCGTCCAATAGTTAAGAGACTTTAATTTTTTTATCAATGAAAAAATTGAATTATAAAAAACAATATCCACATTTTCTAAACCACCAGACGAGATTGAAAAAGTTCTTTCAGTTATATTTACTGATCTTTTTTTTGGGAGGCAAATAATATTAAAATTGAAAGCCGAAGCACTCCTAGCAATAGCTCCAACATTATTTGTGTCTTGTATATGGTCTAATACCGCTATATAGCTTGAATTTAATTTATCTAAGTTTTTCTCATTGTAGGTTTCTTTAGGATCACATAAAGCAACAATGGTATGCCTATCACTATACACCCATTTATTCTTGGTAGATATTTTTTCAAGACCTAACCCTTTAGAGTTTGCCAGATTAATTAATTTTTTTAGCCTATCTGAATTAGCATTACCGGTTTCTAGATAAATAATTTTTTTAACTCTGTTGGATTCAATAGCGCTAAATACAGAATTATAACCTTCAACGACCTTCCCAATACCAGCCACTTTCTTCACCATCCTTAATTAATATTCCTATCTCCTTTAATTGATCCCTCATAGTGTCTGCCTCTGTAAAGTTTTTATTTTTTCGAAACTCTTCTCTTTGTATAAGGTATTCATCCATTGCCTGGTCAATATTTTGATAGCTTATATTAAATTTATTGAAAAAACTATTAAGTTTTTCATTACTTATTTCAATCTGTTCAATATTTTCGAAATTAAATCCTAAAACTTCAAATATGTACTTAATTGTTTCCTTTAATTTTTTTTCATCTTGATGACTAAGTTCTTTCATGGTCTTGATTTTTTCAAATACTTCTCCTAAAAACTTTGGCGTATTCAAATCATCATTCATAGAGTTTTTGAACATTTCAATAATTGATAATTCGGATGGGTTTGATTCTACATCTCTGACAATTTCAGAAATTCTATTAAAGGTGGTTTTTGATTCTTCAAGCAACCCCTCTGTAAATTCTTGTGGTTTACGATATTGAGACCGAAGAAAGAAAAATCTTATAATATTCCCACCATATAAATCTAAATATTCATTAAGTAATTTAATATTTCCTTCTGATTTAGACATTTTTTGCCCTGACAAGTTAATCATTCCATTATGTAGCCAATATTTTGTAAATTCTTTATTTTCAAAAGCACAAGCAGATTGTGCTAATTCGTTTTCATGATGAGGAAATATTAAATCATTCCCACCACAGTGAATATCGATTCCCCCGTTAAATATTTTATTTATCATTGCTGAGCACTCTATATGCCATCCAGGTCGCCCCTCGCCCCATGGAGATTTCCATGAAGGTTCATTGTCTTTTGAAATTTTCCACAAAGCGAAATCTTCTATATCTTTTTTGTCAGATTCCACATCTACCCTTGTTCCTGAAATAACTTCTTCCTTGTTTCTTCCGGAAAGTTTTAGGTAATTATCAAATTTTTTAACTTCAAAATACACACCCGATTCTGTTGAGTAAGCAAAGTCTTTTTCTATTAATAGTTCAATGAAATATATTATATGATCTATAGTTTCAGTCGCTTTTGGTTCATAATCTGGGACTAAACAATTTAATTCATCATAAGAATTTTTGAATTCTGCTGCTACCCTTTCGGCCAACTCATTTGTTGTTATACCCTCTTCATGAGATCTTTGAATTATTTTGTCATCAATATCAGTTATATTTCTCACAAATGTAACACTGTAATCAATAAACCTAAGATATCTAATTAAAAAATCAAAGACAACTGCCGACCTACCATGGCCAATATGTGGGGAGGATTGTACTGTAGGTCCACATAGATATATTTTTACATTTTCAGAATCCACTTTAAATTCTTCAATATTGTTGGAGTAAGAATTATGTAATTTAAGCATTATTTACCGAGACTAGCGCGATACACGCAGATGCAGTTCCATCTCCTATGATTCCAAGATGGTCAAAAGACTTTCCCTTTACATTAATTACGCTTTCGTCAATTTTTAATAATTTTGAGAGATTATTACATATTTGATCAGAAATTTTTGAAATATTAATGATTTGAGAGAGGATTGTAATATCTATATTGTTTATTACTAACTTATCTATTTCAATGATTTCTAGTACTTTGTCAAGCATCTCAACACTTGATATATCTTTTGGGGTACTTTCATTTGATGGAAAGTAGTAGCCCAAGTCTTTTTTTGAAACAGAGCCAAGTAAAGCATCGCAAAGAGAATGTAAAAGTATATCACCATCTGAATGAGCTTCAAATCCAGCTCCCTCAAATTCAATACCGCCAAGAATTAAACTTGCATCAACTGAATGTTTGTGTATATCAAACCCGTTCCCTACAAACATTGTGCCTCTTTTGATTTATATTTAAATTATAAACCGTCGTCAGGGTCTTCCTCGGGAAGATACTGGTTAATTTTTTCATAAGCTGCTTCTTCATCAATGCTTAACGCACATGCAATTTCACTAGCTAAAGTTGTTCTAGCTTTTGCAAGCATTCGTTTTAATGCTGGTGAGATGCCTTTATTGATTTGTGCATGTGTAAGGTCTCTGACTACTTCGGCAACCTGTATTACATCACCTGAAGTCATTTTCTCTGTAAGAACTTTGTACCACCTGCTCCAGTTTGTTCCAGCCTCTTCAGGTTTTTCCTTAAAGATTGGAAAAACTTTTCTAGAAACAGCATTTTTTGAAATTACTGGCCTGATTACTTCATCTACATTTTCTACAGGAACCATTACCAGCAAGCCATCTGTGAGAACTTCTATTTCAAAATATTGCTTTCTTTTTGATTTTACTTCACCATTTTCATCAAAAATTTCAACGTTTTTATTTATTTTTCTTACAACTTTTGCTGCACCGTGATGAGGATGAACGACAAATTGGTTCGGTTTGTACTTATCTGTAGTTTTTTTTGTTTTTGTTGCCATAGATGTCAACAATACTATATATTGAGAACTATTTAATGTCCATTTATATATGAAAAACCTATGTTTTTCAACAATGTATCAAAGTAGTCTCTTAATTGTTGCGCCCTGCTTCTTCCAATCCCTTCTACTTCAAAAAGCTTTTCAGGAGAAGCTGTTAATAATTTTGGTAAAGTTTTAAACTTTTGAATAATTTGATCATGCAAATTTTCAGGTAAATTAGGGAGTCTCGCAAGTACTCTGTAGCCTTTTGAAACTGAAATATCATCTAAGGGTAGTTTTGAGAGAACATTACCTAAATGTTCTACTGCATTCAATTCATCATATGAAAGCTTACTAATTTCATAATTAGCTTTTACAGTTGTTCTGAATTTTCTTGTAGGAAGATGATCTTTTAAAACTAAATTTAATGTATTTAGAACACCTGATTCTAATGAGTCAATCTGTATCATAATCAAACCAGCATCTTCACCAAGCTTTGAAGCCTCAGTTTTAACTTGATTAGCTAATCGAGTTAAAAGTTCTCCTCTTTGAATGACTTCAAGAACTTCTTGATTTGTTAATGTGTTTTCAATCTCAAGTTCACCTAGGGTTGTGACAGCATCATCAAACCTTCTTCTCATTCTGTCGACTGACTGCAAAGACTCATTTACTTTAGCCAAAATTGCAGAAGACTCTTCAAGCTCTATTGTCTTGAAATTTTCAAATACCTTAATTAGAGAAGTTTCTTCAGATACCGCAATTACAGTCAAGCCAGTCATAGCCGAAGTTCTCTCAGCCGTTCTGTGTCTTGTACCGGTCTGAGTAGTTGTAATGGAGTCACTTGGGTTTAAGTGTACGTTAGCTTTAAGTATCTTAGTGACTGAATCATCTACAATTATCGCTCCATCCATTTTTGATAATTCTGACAACATTTCAGGAGTATACTTACAATCATTGAGGGCTATACCGCCGGAGGATATTTTATCTAACTTTGGTGTGGATCCAATAACAATTAGTGCGCCTGCTTTTTTGTCTGCAATTAAATCAACACCGACTCTTAAAGATTGGCCCGGTAAAAGCTGGTTTGCATTTGTATTTTTGCTTATGTCCATTTTCCTCTCTATTATTTGAACATTATTGTTATTTGAATGTTACTGTATTATTTTATAAATAGGGACTGTAGATTAATTATATGGAAAAAATAGAATGTAAAGCTTGTTCGGCAACTGTTGACAAATCTCTTGAGTTTTGTTCAAGTTGCGGCGAATGGTTGGGTCTCAGGATTGATGACATAGAAAATGGAAATCTAGAAAAGCAATCTGAAGTACGCAGAAGGACTAAACCTCCGCAGGAACTATTGTCTCAGCCTTTATCAAATTATGGTGCTACTCCTATGCCAACTAGAAATGAAGTTCCTGGAATTAGAGCCGTATTTTTTCTTGCAATTATTATTCCATTAATTGCTGCAGCGAGTTATTACTATAATCAAAATATATCTGAAGAGGTTATCGAAGAAATTCAAATTGTAGAACAAGCAACAACAACTAGCACCTCTACAACTGTAAAGAACTTATTAGAGCTACAGTTCCCCTTTAGCTGCTCTGCTTCAAGTAGTCTTGGTGAGGGCTGGTCTTGTGAAAAAATATATGATAACGAGCCTTCCTCATGGCAAGACAATGGACAGGAATGTGCCGATGCAACGTTGGAATTTACTTTTTCGAAAGATGTTTATTTTCAATTTTTAACATATGAAAATTTAGAAGACACAAAATCGTTCACAAGAAATCATAAACCTCGAGATATATTAATTACATCAGAAGAAGATGGTTTTTCAATTGAGTATGAACTTGAAAATCAAAATAATAGTTCCCAGTGGATTGATTTAAACACAACTTCTTCAGTTATTACGATTCAAATTTTAAGTGCTTATCCTGGTGAAGAACTCAATGGTGCAGATCCTTTTCCAGAGTGTGCGATTCAAGAAATTACTTTCTATGGACGTGGATAAAATTGAATACCGATGTTCTCAAGTCTGAATTTTCAAAATATAAAAAAGAATTATTAAACCTTAATGAATACATGTATAAAAATCCTGAATTAGGATATCAAGAATTTGAGTCTGTAGAAAAAATTACTAGGCTTATCCAAAAATATGTTGTTGATGCAAAATTTAAAAAATTTAATGAAATACCGACTGCTTTTACAGCTTCAATCAATAAAAGAACCGGTAAAAAAAACATCGCTATATGTATAGAATATGATGCTTTACCAAATGTTGGACATGCTTGTGGGCATAACCTAATTTCATCAATTGGATTAGGTGCATTTTTTATTCTTTCGAATTATAAAAAAGAACTAAATTATGAAATAAAATTAGTAGGATGTCCCGCTGAAGAGATTATTCCATTGACCTATGAAAATGGTGGTGGTGGTGGAAAAATAAAACTTTTAGACCAAGGTGTCTTTGATGATACTGCATATTCTGTAATGATCCATCCCGCTACTAGAAATGAGGTTGATCCTTTAATGATTGCAGTAAAACAAATCGATATTGAGTATTTTGGAAAAGCCGCACACGCGTCTGGTTCAGCATATGTTGGGAAAAATGCATTGGATGCTCAAATACTTGCATACAACAACATAAGTGCCTTAAGGCAGCAACTACAACCTGTAGAAAAAGTTCATGGAATAATTACGCATGGCGGAGAGTCGCCCAATATTATTCCAGACTACACACGATCAAGTTGGATGATTCGGGCTCAAAAAACAAAAGACTTAAATAGATTAGAAAAGAAAATTATAAA
>CEOO01024857.1_pt1 | contig 11069 bp, 11 predicted proteins | sample 530321 | NCBI WGS metagenome assembly CEOO01 (sample SAMEA2619927, study PRJEB7988) | marine metagenome | biome: marine biome (ENVO:00000447); feature: surface water layer (ENVO:00002042); material: "saline water (ENVO:00002010), including plankton (ENVO:xxxxxxxx)" | depth 5 m
GCAACTGCAAGAGCAGCAGATTCTAACGCTCCAAGTCAGAGCGTCGCAGAGGAGCAAATAAACCAATCAAGTGAAGATGCAATAATGTCTCTTCCAGACGGAACAGTAGGTTATGAGTAGTAGATATAAAAACAGAGAAGTTTACGAAAACACAGAAGACGTTTATGAAGAGTTGCGTGAAAAGAGAGGAGTAAAGAAAATTAATCATCTCGCTTCACCACACTTTAAATCATTGACAAGAGAGGAGAACGCTCAGTTAGCAACAGTGACCCATACTTGGTCCGTTGGTGATAGATTCTATAAACTTTCTTACAAGCATTATGGCACTACAAAGTATTGGTGGTTAATTGCTAAGTACAACGGCAAACCAACAGAATCTCACGTAAATATAGGAGATAAGATAAATATCCCATTGCCTCTAAACAAGGCGATTGCTTTATTGGAGGAACAGTAAAATGTCTGATGATAAAGAAAAGGCAAAAGAGCGTCAAGAAAAGAAAGACCAGCGTGCAAAAGAAATAAACTCCAACGAGCAGTACGTGATTGCACAATCTATGGATATGTACATAGACTATTACAATTCTACCCACAAGGGCACATATCCACCAAAAAACTACACCAGCATAGTTGGCAAAAATGTTCAAAAAACTAGGTCACATCTCTTTGGAATGCAGGGTATGGAGAAATTCATGAACATGAATGCTGCAAAGTTATCCTCTCTTATTCCCAGGGTAAGGTTACTTCAAGAGAGGAGAAGTGCATCTGGAAAAATCGAAGCAGAGGCAGAAATTGTATTTGACGATTTTCAAAGAAACCCAGAACAAATCACTTCAAGCAGAGGAATGAGAGGTTCGGGCGCTGGTCTCAAAAGTGTTTCAATCGACATGGAAGGTGATAACATTGCGACTTCCGACAGAATGTACAAGGTTAAATTAGACCTTTACTTTTCTTCGCTGGAAGAATTGTTCAGAAGAAGACCTACCTTAACAGGCAGCGGTGAGTATCAATATGTCGATATGTTTAAATTACCGAAGGGACCAGATGACGCAGAACTTCCAGATGCAGCAAAAATTAGGTTGTTAAGATTAGAGTACGGATATTATCCACCTTCTGACTCTACCCTATCTTGGACTGAATCAGAGAAAACAGCAATAAGAGAGGCAAAGAGAGTTCTAACACTGAACTTATATAAGCATAGTTTGGATTATAATGAGAATGGTTCTATAAATGTTTCTTTGGAATATCATGGATACACAGAACGAAGAGCAATGAAGATTGACGTATTTGACTTAGGACTTTCAGACTCAGATAGAAAATCTCTTATTGCTGCGAGGGATAAAGTAAAGAAAATAAAGAAGGGAAGTAAAGGTCCATTGGGAGAGAAAGATACAAAACTGGTGGAAAAAGAAGATAAGAAAGCGTCCGAACTCAGAAAAAAAGGTTATCAATCTTTTATGAACTCTGTGATGAAAAATCAGAAAATGTATGTTGTAAGTCATCAAGCAGCGGGCACAGGAAGTATGCCTATATTATATCCTTGGTTTGGAGCAGGTAGTGGGAGAGGTTTTCCGAAAACACTGGACCAGTGCTTTGTGCAGTCGCCAAACATTGCTAAGTGGTACAAGCAAAAGAAACCAGATGATGAAGCGGAAAAATCTCTTATACAATTTTTTTACCTTGGAGATTTGCTCGATAACGTGATAGGGATTGCAAAGCAAGACCCTGGAATGATTAATGGTTTCGAGTTTAGTTTTGGTTCTTTTTTGTACGGCAGTCTTGCCGCTGATGGTTCGGGTAGAACAACATCACAGGGTGCAAAGGAAGTACCGATTAGTGGAATCCCCATATCTCAGGCAGCATTCGCTGATTGGTTTAAAGAAAATGTGCTTGAAAAGGGAGAAAGAATTGCATATAGTCTTTTGGATTTCTTGACAGATATGGTCAAGTTGGCGATGGTATCTTTTTCACTAGAAGCAAGAGCAAATACGCAAGGTCAGGCACCTTCATCGCCAGGACTTCGTGCCCAATCATTTAATACGTCATCTGCTATTCCAAAAGGTGAGGTAGCGAACGTATGGACAACGGTTGGTGCTTCTCAATTAAAGAACGGACTTGAAACAAGAGGACTGACTGAGAACTATTTTTTCTATGGTGTCAACCTTTTGGCAGAAGAAGGGTATTCTTCAAATCAAAATACTGACGCAGATAACGGAATTTATTGGTTGGTCGCCGCATCTGAACATGGAGTGACCAAAAAGATTAAGTATACCAAGAATGACACAAAGTTCTTAACAGAAGCAAGAATGACATCGGGCGGGTTTAGTGAAAAGAAAAGAATTTTGTGGTCTCTATATAAGGCAAATGTAGACATGGTTGGAAACGCCATCTTCAAACCAGGCATGGTAGTGTTTATCACTTCGAATGCCTTTAATCAAGATGAGGCAGAAGACCTCGGACTTGCAGGTTATTTCATGGTCATAAAAGTTAGAAATACTATTGAAGGTGGAAGGTTCAAAACAGAGTTAGAAACGATTTGGACAAAACCTTCCAAACAGAGGACGTAAGCGATGAGATATTTATTTGAACAGAAGGGAGACTCACCATCAGGAACTAACGATGCAGGACCATTAGAGTCTTATGAACAATCTGGATACTATGATGTAAAATTCCCTCAGAGGTTCAATGAGGCGAAACCGATTGTACTGAGGGCAAATATTCGAGGATTGTACGGCAAGGTGGACACATATGGTTTCGCAGTAGTGCCAAAAATGGAATATATATCAGAGATAAATACTACGACAGAAGAGACACATGAAGCACTTCTTGTTGTAAGAGAGTCATTCGAAGAGATGGCAGATTATTATAAGCAACTGGACTTACGAGGTAAATTAAGTCTCGACTCCAAGACCTTAAAAGAACTTGTTCCAAAAAAGTCTTGGAAAAATCCTATGATTTCGTATGCCTCTCACCAGTCTGCAATAATGGATAAATTTATTTCTTTAAAAGATACGGACTCGCCAGAGATTGTTGACTACAAAACCTTTGAAAAATCGTTTATGGAATATGCTACATCTATGAATGAACCTTTTACGATGTCTGGGTATTCTACCTCTAAGTTGGCAGATTCTAGACAAACAGGTTTGGTGATAGACTTGGCAGTCGAAGATTATTCCGAAGATAAATTAAAATATGAAGGATACATTCAAGACCCTAACTTTCAGGTATTTAGAAAAGTTATAAACCGATATGGATTTAGAATTGATAAGCATATTCCTTGGAGAATTTATTTCGATGTCATGCATCCGCATTCTAGAAGAAAACTTGCGAAATATGGCGTTGGCAGTCTTGAACAATTTTTTCAAAAGTATTATGATAGAATAGCGAACTTAGAAATAGAAGGTGTTGATTCCGTTATGAACACTGCTTACAAGAAGTACTATGACACTGACCCTTATTATACTATTTCAAGATATTGTAACAAGAGTGGTGGAACAATAGTCACCACAAAGACTCGTGAGACAATGAGTCTGCAAAAGTTAAACAATAAATATAGCGAAAATCACTGGATTCGTGCCTATGTTTACTTTCGAGCAGTCGAGACAGGCGTGAACTGGAATCAGGCAAAGTTCGATAAAATTGTTAGAGAGTCAATTTCCGCAAACAAATATCGAGGATTGAATCAAATGGTTCTTCAACTCGAACCCTATTTCATCGACAAGACAGGTGAACTTTTTCACAGAAGAGACTTGACAAAGCAAAATTCCTTTGATACAATGATATCATATTTTAGATTCTAAGGCAAACAATGCTATTTCAGGCACTCGACGACAAGAAGGAGTGTGTAGGCGTCTTCGCAGAAGGCGAACTTCACTTTGACGAACTCCCGCAAGACTTAACGCACACTTGGGACTTCTCTTCTTCTATCGACAGGGGAGGTATTCAGTTTGCAAAGATTTATGCGAACGGAAAGCAGTTATCAGAAGTTTGCCCTGAACATCTACAAGAAGACTTTCAGAGAGTTCATAGAAAAATGAATGCGTTTTACAAGTCATTTGTTTTATCGGGTGTTTCTCTCCACGAACATTGCTTTTTCGATTTGGTACCACAGAGACACCTTCTTGAATACTGCTCTGTTAAGAATGAGGTATCTGATTGGGTTTTTCAGAACTATGAAAAACCTTCTAATCACGACTTTCTTGTTAAGGTAACAAGGATGGTAAAAAGTATCGCCCAGCAACATTTTTCTGTTGACAAAAGCGCCCTAAACCGCTATGCTGCGGAGGAGCGAGTTCGCCATTTTAGGCAACGTTTAGGGAACAACCTACAACGTGTGAGTTACAATGCTTTCGGGACCGTGACGGGGCGTTTAACTGCCTCAAAAGCGAGTTTTCCTATCTTAACTTTGGATAAGAAGTTCCGCAATGTAGTGAAACCAAAAAACGATTGGTTGGTGGAGTTAGATTTTAACGCAGCAGAACTAAGAACCCTACTTGGACTGTCTGGAACACCTCAACCAGAAGAGGACTTACACCTCTGGAATGTTGAAAATATTTATGACGAGGACACAACAAGAGAAGAGGCAAAAGAAAAGATATTCTCTTGGTTGTATAACCCAAGTGCTCTTGACAAGAAAGCAGAAAGTTACTATAATAGAGATAAACTAGTTGAAAAGTATTATTCAGAAGGCAAGATAAGCACACCAATGGGAAGAACTATCCAATCACCAGATAGAAAAGCACTGAACTACCTTATTCAGTCCACTTCTAGTGATATTTTTCTCAACAGTGCTTACAGTATATGGGAAATGTTGGAGAACAAGAAGTCAGAAATACGTTTTCTTGTACACGACAGCGTTCTATTGGACCTATCAGACGAAGATAAAGCACTTTTGCCTGAAATGATTGATAAATTCTCCAAAACACCACTTGGAAAGTATAAAGTTGGGGTTTCTATCGGCAAAAGTTACGGAGAAATGAGGAAAATGAAATGAATGTAGTAGGTTTAGGCAATGCAGGTTGCAAAATCGCAAAATACTTCGAGCGATATCCTCAATACAATGTTTTTACCATTGATGAGGGATTGAAAAAGACTTCTAAGTCACTTGGCATCACAAAAAGAGCAACTCATGAGGAGTATGACAAGAAGCAGATAAGAATGACACGTTTTGTAGACCAAATGCCAGACACAGGCGAATGTTTGTTCATCATGGCAGGTTCTGGAAACATTACAGGCGCATCTTTGCAGGTTTTAAAGTTTTTGAAGCGAAAGTTCCAAGTAGATGTTCTTTACATCAAACCAGACCATGAACTTTTGGGTAGAACCGCTTATTTGCAAGATAGAATATGTTATAACGTACTTCAAGAGTATGCTCGGTCAGGTGTCCTTCGTTCTATGTGCATTATTGGCAATACCCAGGTTGAAGAAATTTTAGAAAACAACTTGACAGCAGCAAATTATTATGAGAAGATAAACGAGTTAATTGGATACACGTATCACATGGTAAATGTTTTCAATAGGACGAAACCAGTCTTGGACAACAAGATTGAGAACACACCAGAGACAAGAATTTATACTATTGGAATGGTGGATTTCGAATCAGGCGAAGAAAATAATTTTTTTCCTATTGACAACGAAACCAATAGGTGCTACTATTATGCTGTAAACGAAAATGTTTTGGAGGAGGACTACAAGGTTTTAAAAAATGTAAACAAGCAAGTAAAAGAGAAGATGAAAGATTTGCAGGGTGCTTCGTACCAGATTCACTCAACGAAGTATGAAACTAACTTTGCTTTTGTAGAGGTTTGGACTTCTAACATTCAAACATATCCAGAGGAATAAAATGGAAGAAATGGTAAAGGGAGAATCTGTAATCGCTCGTCAAGACTATAATCTTTATGGAGTAAACGTCAACGGAAAAGAAGGTATCTATTGCGATACAAACAAAGAAACAGGAAGAGCGTTGATTTACTTTCCAGAAGTAGAAGAGTATGGCGAGATTATTGATTTTGACAGAGTGAATCCAGGCGTTGTGCCAGAAGATAATAAGGACTTTGCAGGGAGACTTTCAAAGTTGGAATTTACAATTGAGAGAAACTTTACAGGTTTCGGTTCAGTAGTAGGAGATAGGAGATAAAATGACAGTAACTTCTTATACAGCAACATTTGTAAAATCAAATGGTGATAATAGACAAATGAACTTTGTTCGTTTAAATGACTTACCAGAAACATTTTTATCTGGTAAGATTAAAGGCAATGGAGCACAACGAACTCTCAACGAGGGGCAGGAGGTTGTCTGGGATTTAGATAATAGCGGATTTCGTGTCTTCAATTGGAAAACGATTGTAGGCGAGGCAGTAACAAACAATGTAACACTAGATGCTTGAAAGATTAGTCAAGCATACTCAAGGGTAATTCACCCACAAATAACCATAAGATAAAGGAGAAATAAATATGGGTATTGATTTAAGCAAGATGCGTGCAAAGTTGAACGCAGTACAGAACCGAGGCGGCGGTACAAAGAAGTCTCAGTTCTGGCGACCAGAGGACGGCGAGCAGACGATTCGTATTGTTCCGACAGCAGACGGAGACCCTTTCAAGGAGTTCTTCTTCCACTACAACTTGGGCAAGAACGCAGGATTCTTGTCACCAAAGAAGAACTTTGGCGAGGATGACCCGTTGGATGCATTTATCCGACAACTCTTCAATGAAGGTACCGAGGAGAGCACTAAGATGGCAAAGTCTCTCATGGCACGCCAGCGATTCTTCTCACCAGTTATTGTCCGAGGGCAAGAGGAAGAGGGTATCAAGATTTGGGGATACGGCAAGCAAGTTTATGAGCAGTTGCTAAACCTTGTTCTCAATCCAGAGTACGGAGACATCACCGACCCACAGGAGGGAACTGACCTTCTTTTGAGTTATGGTAAACCAGCAGGAGCATCTTATCCGCAGACTAAGTTGATGCCAAGTCGTCGAACGTCTCAGATGTGTAAGGATTTGGAAGGAGATGCTTGTACTCAGTTACTGGATACTATTCCAGACTTTAACACTCTTTTCGAGCGTAAGACACCAGAGGACGTTCAACAGATGTTAGATGAGTATCTCGCAGATGATGGTTCCGCAGAGGAACTTTCTTCCGAGACCACACGCTATGGGGGTTCAAATACTACAACCGCAACAAACGCAAGCGGTGGAACCAGCGTCGATGATGCCTTCAAGGAACTTCTTGGTTCCTAGAAGAACTTAAAATCGTAAAGGGGGCGTCTGCCCCCTTTTCTTTATCATAAAGGAGAAGAAACTATAAATGGCAAAAAGTAAGCAAATGACTGGAAAGATGTCTATGACAGACATTCGAAAGTTGATTAATAAAAAAGCAGGTAGAGATGTTGCTCATAATCTGCAAGAGGAAAATCCAACTGACGTAAAGCAGTGGATTCCAACTGGTTCCCGCTGGTTGGATTCTATTATTGCAACGGGCAAGTTGGCGGGCATCCCTGTTGGTAAATACACGGAGATTGCAGGACTGGAAGGTTCTGGCAAATCTTACCTTGCAGCAGGCGTCGCAGCGAATGCACAGAAGTTGGGAATAAGCGTTGTCTATTTTGATTCGGAATCCGCAATCGACTCTCAGTTTTTAGAGAGGGCAGGTTGTGATTTAGAGAGTTTAATGTATGTGCAGGCAGAGTCGGTGGAGTTTGTTCTAGAGACAATCGAGGACTTACTTAGTATTGACAATCAGTGGTTATTCATTTGGGACTCACTTGCGTTCACTCCTTCTATTTCAGACATTGAGGGCGATTTCAACCCACAGTCTTCTATGGCAGTTAAACCCAGAATTCTTGCAAAAGGGTTATCAAAGTTGACAGTACCTATCGCTAACGCTAATGCAACTCTTTTGATTTTGAATCAGTTGAAAACCAACATCACAAGCAATGTTGCCGAGGCAATGACAACACCTTATACTACCCCAGGTGGTAAGGCAGCACAGTATGCTTATTCTCTTCGCATTTGGTTGACTAAACCAAAGGGCAAGGCAACTTTTATTACTGACGAGAATGATTTCAGAATTGGTTCAACAGCAAGGGTTAAGTTAGAGAAGTCTCGCTTTGGAACAACTGGGCGGCGCTGTGAATTTCAGATTCTCTGGGGCGCTGGACTTTATGGAGTTCAGGACGAGGAAAGTTGGTTGGATGCCATCAAGGGTTCGGAGAGACTGAAGACGGCAGGTGCTTGGTATACACTTGTAACTGACGATGGAACTGAACTAAAGTTTCAGAGAAAGCAGTGGTTAGATAGACTGCAAGAAGAGAATTTTCGTCAAGCAGTCTTTTCTATTATGGATGAGCACGTCATCATGAAGTTTAAGAATCGTGAGGGAAATGCTTCGGACTTCTATGATGATGAAGAAGCAGTAGAACAAGTAGCAGCAGAAGAGTAAAATAAAGTACTTTTTTACTTGACATTAAACCTCTAGTTTGATAATATGGTGTCAACTAGAGGTTTTTTTATGGAGAAATTATGAAGAAGAAAGTAATGATAGTAGACGGAACGAATAACTTTTATCGCTCTTACATTGTGGACCCGAGTATGTCAACCAACGGCGCTCCAATCGGTGGAGTGAAGGGTTTCTTCAAGACACTTCAAAAATTGTCAAGAGAAATACAACCAGACCAAATTGTTATTTGCTGGGACGGCGCAGATGGGTCAAGGAAGCGAAGAACCATTGTAAAGACCTACAAGGATGGGCGCAAACCTCTTAGACTAAACAGGACAGATAGAATTCTCACAGAGAATCAAGAAAAAGATAATAAGATTTGGCAACAGGTCAGATTGATGGAATATCTCAATGAACTGCCCGTGATGCAATTTGTGCTAGATTCAGTTGAGGCAGACGATATTGTCTCTCTTGTAGCACAAGACTCACGTTATGATGGATGGTTCAAGGTCATCGTTTCTTCAGACAAAGACTTTTTTCAGTTGTGTGATGATGAGACTATCATTCACAGACCTATTCAAAAAGAGACATTGAATAAACCGAGAGTCATAGAACGGTTTGGTATTCACCCAAGGAACTTTGCGCTTGCTCGTGCCATCGCTGGAGATAAGTCAGATAACCTTCCAGGCGTCCCAGGAGTAGGTCTAGGTACTCTTGCAAAGAGGTTTCCTTGTCTATCAGAAGATAAAGATTATACATTACAAGAACTTGTGGATATTTGCGAGGAAGTAGAAAAACCACTAAAGGTTCATCAAGGAATTATGGATAATCAGGATGTCATTGAGCAGAATTACAAAATGATGCAACTTTATTCTCCGCTTATTTCAATTCAGGGAAAACAAAAAATAAAATACGCACTCAACAATTTTGAGTTTCAGTTTAATAAAACTGAGGTTGATAAAATGATGGTTTACGATGGATTTGGTACGGTTAACTTTACTGACCTCTACGCTATCTTTAGAAGAATATGTGTTGACAATTCTAATAAATAATGTTATCATCTTACAACAATCAATAGGAAATCAAATGGCGGCATCTGCAATGAAAGAAAAGACAGACTTTTCACATTATGGTACAAAGTTTCAAGAAGGACTTGTTCAAATTATTTTAGACGACAGGGTTTTCGCAGACCAGATAATGGAAGTGTTTGATTACGACTTTCTAGAATTAGGATATCTCCGTTCTTTCGTGAAACTCGTCTTTAATTACCGTGAAAAGTATGGTACTCATCCGAGCAGGGAAACAATGCTTACCATCGTGAGAGCAGAACTGGACAATGAGACTGATTTGTCAAAGAAGCAGATAAGAGACTATTTCTCACGACTATCCGCAGCACCAGTTGAGTTTACTTCTGCTCCATACATTAGAGATACCTCCTTAGAGTTTTGTAGAAAGCAAAATGTAAAGAAGGCAATGTTGAAGTGCGTTGACTTGGTAAAGACATCTTCATTTGATGAGATAGCAAAGATTATGACAGAATCTATTACACTCGGTTCTAGTAATGATGTCGGATACGACTATATGAAGGACTTTGAGAAAAGATTTGAAATAACCATGAGAAATCCAGTTGGAACGGGATGGGTTCCAGTTGACAATATTACAGGTGGAGGACTGGGTTCTGGCGAACTTGGTGTCTGCATCGCTCCGACTGGTGCTGGTAAATCTATGGCACTCGTCCACCTCGGTGCAGAAGCATTAAAGCAAGGTAAGACAGTTGTTCATTATACCCTAGAACTTGCTGATACTGTTGTTGCGAGAAGGTATGATAGTTGTTTGACTGGAATTGAGTTGGGTAAGGTTGTTTACAACAAAGATTATATTCTTGGAAAGATAAAAGATATTGAAGGTAAGTTAATTGTCAAGGAATATCCAACGAAATCTGCTTCCACAAATACATTGAAGACTCACTTGGAAAAGTTGGTCCGCAGAGGAGAAGAGATTGGCATGGTTATTGTTGACTATGGCGATTTATTGCGTCCAGTTTCCATACAAAAAGAGAAGAGAAACGAACTAGAGTCTATTTATGAAGAGATGCGAGGCATCGCACAGATTTACGGTTGTCCACTCTGGACAGCATCTCAAACGAATAGGTCAGGTAAAAATGCAGAACTCGTCACGACAGAACATATTTCCGAAGCATTCAACAAATGCTTTGTGGCTGACTTCATATTTTCGTTGTCAAGAAATAATGAGGACAAGGTTACAGACTCTGGAAGGATTTTTATAGCAAAAAATCGGAACGGGGCAGATGGATTAACCTTTCCAATACACATGACTACAAAAAACGTTAGGATAAGAGTTTCTAACACACAAAATCTTCAGGGTGTGGTACCCCAGAAGTCTTCCGATGTTGTTAAACAACAAGCGGAATCGTTGAGAGAGAAATATAAAAAACACAGGACAAGTATCATGAACAAGAAGAAGGAGAATAACACGTAATGTATACAGAAGAGCAGGTTAGGAAGGCAACCTTAGATTACTTCCAAGGCGATGAACTCGCCACCAACGTCTTTATGACGAAATATTGCCTGAAAGATAGGGAGGGTAACTTTCAGGAACTTACGCCAAGGGACATGCA